>ERZ773260.83-NODE-83-length-120484-cov-9.012904_pt1 | contig 120484 bp, 85 predicted proteins | sample MGYA00511387_ERZ773260 | MGnify/ENA primary metagenome ERZ773260 (study PRJEB29015, sample SAMEA2737745) | human gut metagenome | biome: human gut; feature: human-associated habitat; material: faeces | place: China | collected 2012 ...
CTGCCGCCGCTTCTTTTTCGTTTGAACGGGGCAAGGAGAGGCTCGATACGTTCCCACAGCTCATCAGGCACATCACGAAAATCTGTTTGTTTCATGGGACGAGATTACCACACCTTTTAAAATCAAAAAACATGCCGGACATCCTCTAAATTACCTTGCACCAGAGTTGCATCTACAGATTATCTAGGGTATCTATTTCTCCAACAATCACCGACAGTGCGTCTGTTGGTAACCTTATGGAACAACTAGTTATGAATTCACCTCGACATCCCGTTGCCATTGCAATCATAGGTATGGCCTTCCGTTTTCCCGGCGGCGCGAACGACGAAGACAGCATGTGGCGCATGCTTAGCGAGGGCAAGCACGGTATCTCCCGTATCCCGGAAGATCGCTGGCCCGTAGAAGAATTGCAGCATCCCAAGCGCAGCGAACCGGGACGGAGCGTCACGTTCACTGCGGGCGTCCTGTCTCAGATAGATCAGTTCGATGCCGGTTTTTTCGGCATCTCGCCCCGCGAAGCTGCCTGGCTTGATCCGCAGCAGCGGTTATTGCTGGAAATGTCCTATGAGGCCATGGAGGATGCCGGGGTAAAGTCGACCTCCTTGGCCGGAAGCCAGTGCGGTGTCTATATCGGCATCTCCGGGATGGATTACGGCCAGCATGCCCTGGATGATCTGGCCAGCATGACGGCGTATTCCATGACCGGGAATACCCTCAGTATCGCAGCCAACCGTCTTTCCTATGTTTTTGACCTGCATGGCCCATCCATGGCGGTAGATACCGCCTGCTCCTCCTCGCTGGTCGCTCTGCACCAGGCCTGTCAGGCCTTGCGCCACGGCGAGATCCCCATGGCACTGGCCGGTGGCGTGAGTCTGCTCATGCATCCCTACTCCTTTATTGGTTTCAGCCATGCGTCCATGTTGTCAGCCAGCGGACAGTGCCGCCCCTTCGATGCGGCCGCTGACGGTTATGTGCGCGGTGAAGGCGGGGCCGTGCTCCTGCTCAAACCGCTCCCGCAGGCACAAAAAGACGGGGACACCATCCATGCGGTCATCCTGGCCAGCGGTGTCAACGCGGACGGCTCCCGCAAATCCGGCCTGACCATCCCCAGTGTGACGGCTCAGGCAGAGCTGATGCGCGCTGTCCTTACCCGGAGCGGACTGGACCCGGATGATGTGGACTTCATCGAGGCGCATGGCACTGGAACTCCTGCAGGCGATCCAGTGGAAGCCGCCTCCATCGGTACTGTCTACGGCACGGGACGACAGCAGCCCATTCCCATCAGCTCTGTCAAAGCGAACTTCGGCCATCTGGAACCGGCATCCGGCATGGCGGGGCTGATCACGGCCATACTGTCCCTGAAGAAGGCAGATCTGCCGCCCATGCCGCTGGATTTTACTCCCAATCCCCATATCGATTTTCAAAAATTGAATATCGTCTGCGCCGCTGCAGGCATGTCGCTGCGTGACGCGGACGTGCATACCGCAGGCGTCAATTCCTTTGGCTTCGGCGGCGTCAATGCCCATCTCATCGTGCAGACGCTGAAACAGCCTGTCACCGACAGAGATCAGACCGCACAAATCCTTCCCCCCCTGCTGTTGAGCGCGCGCTCTGACGTCGCCCTGCGCGACCTTGCCGCGTCCTACGCCGACTATTGGGAAAGCGCAGAGCCGTCGTACTACGAGATGGCCTACACTGCAGCCTTCCACCGTGAACGCTGGGAAAAACGTCTTACCCTTTCGGCAAGGAGCCCTGCGGATATCGCTCCGGCCCTGCGAGCCTTTGCGGGGGGCGAGCATCCTTCCTCCATCGTCATGGAAAGCGCTCCGGTTGAGCAAAGCGGCATCGTTTTCGTTTACACGGGCAATGGCTCTCAATGGGAAGGCATGGGCCGCAATCTCTATGCCGAGTCTGCCGCTTTCCGTGCTGTCGTGGATGAACTGGACCAGCAGCTGGCCCCATTGACAGGATCTTCGCTTGTCCACGAACTTTTACACGGCGAAACGGGTTATCTGGATGACACGACGGTCAGCCAGCCGCTGCTTTTTGCTCTACAGCTTGGCATTACCAGGATCCTGCACGAGCAGGGGATCAGACCGCAGGCTGTTACAGGACACAGCGTGGGCGAAATCGCCGCTGCCTGGGCTGCCGGAGCTCTATCCACAGAACAGGCGGTACAGATCATTTACGCGCGCAGCTGTACCCAGGGCAAGACCCGGGGCATGGGACGCATGGCCGCGGCAGCAGTGTCTGCCCAAAACGCCACCGAGATCATACAACAGCTTGGTCTGGGCGGGGACCTAGAAGTCGCGGGGATCAATTCCCCTGGCAACATCACCCTCTCCGGCAGCAGTGAAGCCTTGGCCTGTTTCGGCGAGCAGATGCAACAAAAAGGCATCTTTTTCCGTTCGCTGGCCCTGGAATATGCGTTTCACAGTCGGCACATGGAGACCATTCGGCAAGATCTTGCCCAAAAGCTCCATGGACTTGAGCCGTCCCGGGACACGGATATCCTTTTCGTCTCCACCGTCAGCGGAGGACAGCAGAGGGGCAGCGGCCTTGACAAGGAGTACTGGTGGCGAAATGTCCGTCAGCCTGTGGACTTCGCCGCCGCCGTCCAGGAGCTGGGCCAGCTTGGATTCCGTATTTTCGTCGAGATCGGCCCCCATGCCATCCTGCAGCGTTACATCCGGGAAAATCTGACGGCTGTCGGCGTTAAAGGGCGTATACTCTCCAGTCTGTCCCGCGAGGACGACCACAGGTCCCGCCTGGTGCAGCTGGCTGCCCGTCTCCATCTTCTGGGTGGGCAGACCGATTTACGCGCCCTCTTCCCCCACGTTGCAAAACGGGTTCGCCTGCCGCACTACCCCTGGCAGAAACAGCGCTGCTGGTATACCCATACCAGCGAATGCCGGCCGGCCCAGAAGTGTCAGCATCCCCTGCTGGGCTGGTCCCTGGACGCCGCGAGTCCTTCCTGGGAGAATATCCTCGATCCTGCCAAGGATACCTGGCTGGCAGATCACAATGTCGGTGGGGCCGTTGTTTTCCCTGGAGCCGGATATGTGGAACTCGCCCTGGCGACGGCACGTTTGGGACTGGGAAAGGAACAGGCCAGCCTTGAATTTCTTGATATCACGACGCCCCTTGTTTTCGAGAACGGTCATGCACAGTGCGTGCGCTGCAGCCTGAATCCCGAAGATGGCTGTATCCGCATCAGCAGCCGTCCCCGCCTGAGCAGCGGGGAATGGACAGAACATGCGCGGGCGCGTGCCATTGCGATACCGGGAAGCGCACAGCCTGCCGATATGGACCAGCTGCCTCCCGCTGCACGGACCATGGCAGGACAGGAGCTGTACGCCCTGACCGCAAAGCTGGGCCTGAACTACGGCCCGGGTTTCCGCGTCGTGGATCACTTGCGCATGACGGAAAACAGTTTTGTGGCCAGCCTTATCCCTTTGCCGGAGAACGAACAGTACCTTCTGCCTCCGGCCGTACTGGATGCCTGCTTCCATTCGCTGGCAGGAGTCTACGCCACACAATATACCGATGCGCCCCTCGCCTTTCTCCCCATAGGCACAGGCCGAATCACGGTCTATGCTTCCAGACCTGTCTGCCGGATTTTCGGCCGCGCACGCCGCTGCGGCCGTCGTTCTCTGTCAGCGGATTTCCTGCTGCTGGACGATAAGGCACAGCTTGTCGCCCAGGCGCATCACTGCCGTTTTCGCGCTGTCCCCTTGGCCCGGGCAGGTCAGGAACATGTGGATGCTTGGACCGTTATCCCCTGGCTCGCCCCGCAGTCCGACATCGTTCCCGCCCCCGTACCGGCCCTTGACGAGCTTGGTGCCGTCGCCGCAAAAGCCGTGTCCTCCTTCGCCCCGCAGCGTGAAGTCTGGTTCAGGCAGATTCTGCCGCTTATGGAAGCCATGGTGCTCTCGGCCGCGGCACAGGCCCTGAAGAATCTGCCGGATAACTGGTACCGCCAAAGTTCGTACGCACGCTGGCTGCATGGACTGCTCGTCCATGAAGGACGCTGCCCCCGGTCTGACGGGAGCAAGGCCTGCCCTCCGACTTCCGAGCCCGGCCTGCCTTCGTTCCGGGAGTTGTGGTCTGAGGCCTTCCGTCTTGCACCGCAATGTCTGCCGGCCCTTCTGCCGCTGGGGCGAGTATGCCGTCGTCTGGACGACGTGCTGCGCGGTGACCTGGATGGATGCTCACTGCTGGAGCAGATACGCAGTGCCGCTGTCACCAGGGAAAGCCGCCATCAGCATCCTGCGCTCCAGGGCATCGACACGGCGATCACAGCTATTATCAGCCATCTGACGCAGCACTGGCCGGCGCACAGGAGGCTGCGTATCCTTGAAGTGAGCATGGCTCCCGGTCTGCTGGCGGATATTCTGGATTCGCTGCGGCCGAAGGATCGTTTTACCTGTACGCTGGCCGTCACGGACGCAGACGCACTGACGCAGGCCAAAGGGCGTTACGGACAGCATCCTGCGGTCAGAATTGTTGCGGCCGACAGCGCACAATGGGATTTTGCGGCGAACAGCTTTGACATCGTCCTGTTCCGGCATACCCTGCACAGCTTCCCTGACTATGATGCCATGCTGCAGCAGGTACGCGATCTGCTGGCTCCCGGCGGCCTGTTGCTGGTGGCGGAACGATACCCTGACTGGAGTACCAATCTTGTGGCAGGCCTGAACCCATCCTGGTGGCATACCGCCAGGAGCGACGGCCAGCCAATCTCCTCATTGGCGGGGCCGGAGTCCTGGAAGGCTATCCTGGAAGACCACGGTGTCGCCTGCTGCCATATTTTCCGGGAGCCCCCCAGCGGAACTCTGGATGAAGGAGCATTCTTGCTCCTTGCCTCCATTCCTGCAGAGATGATCACCGCGGAAGCGCAAGGATCGGCCCCCGCGTCGTGGCTCTTTGTGACGGACGACGCATCGACCGCGCTGGCTATGGAGTTGTGTCAGCGCCTTGCGGCGCACGGCCAGCAGGTCGCCTGCACCTGTGATGCGGACGCGAACATCCCGGCACAGGCAGACCACATCGTCTTCATGCTCGGCCATGACGCGACTCCCCACACGGTGATAGACATCCTCGATCGTCTGCGGCGCTGTGCCAGCACCTGTATGACCAGGGAAGCGTGTCCACCCAAGTTGTGGATTGTGACCCGCGGCGGCTCACTGGCCACCCGTCTGCCGGACGGCCAGCCCTCGAATCCTGCCCAGTGCGCAGTTGCCGGCCTGGGGCGTGTCATCATGCAGGAATACGGGGAGCTGCACTGCACGCTTGTGGATATCCCTGAAGCAGATCGCTGTCCTGATATCAGCGAGCGCCTTGAGAGGGAGTTCCTTGCTTCCGGAGAAGATGATGAAGTGCTGCTGACTCCCGAGGCCCGTTATGTACTCAGGGTCAACAGCGGGGATCATCATAGCGGCCCCGCCGCAGCGACACAGCGTTGCCGTCTGGATTTTACCGTACCGGGCAGGCTGAACAATCTGTGCTGGCAGGCTGATACGGCTCATACCCTCGCTGCCGGTCAGGTCGAAGCTCGCGTCATGGCTGTGGGGCTCAACTTCCGTGACATTATGCTCACCATGGGCCTGCTGACCGATGATGCTGTGGAAAACGGTTTTGCCGGTCCTTACCTCGGTCTTGAATTTGCCGGTGTCATTACCCAGGTGGGTAAAGATGTCGACGAGCTGCGTGTCGGCGATCGAGTTACAGGCTTTGCCTCCAACTGTTTTGCAAGCCATGTGACCACACCTGCACATGCCGTGACGGCGATCCCCGCGGGATGGTCGTTTGAGACGGCTGCTACCATTCCGACAGTCTTCTTTACCGCCTGGTACGCACTCAAGCATCTGGCGCGACTCCAGCCCGGTGAAAGCATCCTTATTCACGGCGCGGCCGGAGGCGTAGGCATAGCGGCCATCCAGATCGCGCGTTTTCTGGGCGCGACGATCTTCGCCACAGCAGGCAGCGATGAAAAACGCGATTTCCTGCAACTCATGGGCGTAGACCATATTTTCGACTCCCGCAGTCTTTCCTTTGCCGAAGACGTACGGACCGCCACTGACGGCCGGGGCGTGGATGTCGTACTCAATTCGCTGGCCGGTGAGGCCATGCGCAGGAGTATCGCTCTGCTCAAGCCCTTCGGTCGTTTCCTGGAGCTGGGAAAACGGGATTTTGTGGAGAATACCGGGATCGGTCTGAGGCCGTTTAAGGAAAATATCAGTTATTTCGCCATTGATGTTGACCAGCTGCTTACAGCGCAGCCCAAGATCGCCGCACAGCTTTTCCAGGAAGTCATGCATCTGCTGCATGCGGAGAATCTGGTTCCACTGCCTTTCCGATCATTCCCGGCGGATCAGGTGGTCGCCGCTTTCCGCGCCATGCAGCAAGCCCAGCATATTGGCAAGATCGTCGTCAATCTGGAAGAGCTACCTCGGCTCCATGCCCAATCATCCGGCGCAGCGGCACTGGATACCAGTCGTACCTGGCTGGTGACGGGCGGCCTTGGCGGCTTTGGCCTGGCGACAGCGCGCCACCTGACGCAACACGGCATAAAAAATCTGGTACTGGTGGGCCGACGCGGCAGTACTACACCAGGAGCCGAAACGATCCTGCAGGAATTTCGCGCGCAGGGAGTCACGGTGCGGGCGGAAGCCTGTGATGTGACGGATATTTCCGCAGTGCGTGCCCTGGTAGCGCAAGTGACGGCAACCTTGCCTCCCCTGGGCGGGATCGTTCATGCGGCTGCAGTGTTTGACGACAGGCTGCTGGCAAACATGGACAAGGAAAGCTTGGCGAAAGTTGTCGGCCCCAAATTGCGCGGCGCCTGGAACCTGCATGAAGCCACATGTGACGTGCCCCTGACGCATTTCATCCTGTATTCTTCCATCAGCGTGACGCTGGGGAACCCTGGTCAGGCGAACTATGTTGCTGCCAATGCCGGGCTTGAGGGTTTGACCCGCCTGCGCCTTGCCATGGGGCTGCCCGCCCTCTGTATCGCCTGGGGTCCTGTAGGCGATGCAGGATATCTCACACGGCATGAGAACGTGAAAAAAAGCTTGGTGCAGCACCTCGGGAGGGCTCCGCTGACGACCTCCGAAGCCATGCGCGAGCTGGATGCCGTCCTGAACGGACACGGGCTGCATATCCTGGCCAATATGGACTGGCCAACAGTCATACGCATGTTCCCGGGGAACAGCTCCCGTTTTGCCCTTGTAAGCCATGGCGAGAGCCGGACAGACCTTCAGGAAACACCGGGCAATATCCAGCAGCTCCTGGCAGGAAAATCCCCCGCAGAAGTGCGGGATATCATCCGTAGTCTCATCGTCGATGAAGTCGCGCAGGTACTGGGCCTTGCCGTAGAGCAGGTCGCCACGGATCGCGGCATGCAGTCCATGGGACTGGATTCGCTCATGGCAGTTGAACTTGCCGTCGGTCTTGAGCAGCGTACCGGAGTACGCTTGCCTGCTATGATGCTTCAGGACTCTCCCACGGTGGAGCAGATAGCCCAACGCATCGTTGCCCGCCTGACGGGAAGTGCCGACGAGAACATCAGCGAAGATGCCCTGCTCGCTGACCTAGCACGTCGGCATGCCGTCGATCTCAGTGAAAGTGAAGCCGCCAGCATCCTGAACGGTGCGACTTCCGGGGAGCAGCACAAGTCATGAGTTCTTCCCTCAAACTCATCAGCAGCATCCTGCAACGCAAAGAGCGCAGCAACAGCGGGGACTCTCCCCTGCAGCGCCCTCATGGCGATGCATGCCCGCCGGTGGATCCGGCCCTGACCAGCTTTGCCAATCATCCCGCTCTGGTGGAGTTGCGCATGCTCACTGTGGCTGCGCAACGCTTCGGCATCGGCAATCCTTTCTTCAAGGTACATGAAGGCCGCGGAGGCTCTGTGACCAGCATCGAGGGCAAAGAATACCTGAACTTTTCCCACTACAACTATCTGGGCCTCAACGGTCATCCGGAAGTGAATGCAGCCGCCGTGGCAGCCATAGAGCGCTATGGCACATCCGTAGGCGCCAGTCGCCTGGTCGCGGGCGAACGCCCCATACAACGGGAACTGGAAAAGGAGCTTGCCGCCATCTACGGCGTGGACGATTGCGTCGTTTTTGTCAGTGGCCACGCCACCAATGTCAATACTATCGGCACGCTGTTTGAACCTGGGGACCTCATCCTGCATGACAGCCTGATCCATAACAGTGTGCTGGAGGGAATCAGGCTGTCCGGCGCCACCCGCCGGTCCTTCCCCCATAACGACCTGAAGGCGCTCGAAGCGCTCCTTGCCTCCTTGCGCAGCCAGTACAGGCGGGTCCTTATTGTGGCTGAGGGCCTGTACAGCATGGATGGAGATTTGCCCGACCTGCCCGTGCTTGTGGACATCAAGCAGCGCTATGGGGCTTTGCTCATGCTGGACGAAGCCCATGCGCTGGGCGTTCTCGGTCCGACGGGACGCGGCAGCGCGGAATATCACAGACTTTCCGGCAACGATGTGGATATCTGGATGGGCACGTTGAGCAAGACTCTTGCGGGCTGCGGCGGCTATATTGCCGCTTCCCGGGACGTGGTCGATATCCTGAAAAGTTCCGCGCCCGGTTTTGTCTACAGTGTCGGCATCGCCCCGCCGCTGGCGGCTGCCTCCCTGACAGCCCTGCGAATCATGCTGCAAGAACCCGAGCGAGTCCGTCGATTACAGGCATGTGGCGCGCTTTTTCTGGACCTGGCCCGTAAAGCCGGCCTTGATGTGGGCCAGGCGCAAGGCTTCGCCGTGATCCCCATAATCCTGGGCAGCTCCCGCAAGGCCATCACTCTGTCCAATCAGCTTTTTGCGGAGGGCATCAATGTACAGCCCATCATCCACCCCGCGGTAGAGGAAAAAGCCGCACGCCTGCGCTTTTTTGTTTCTGCCATGCACAGCGAAAACGACATTGAACGGGTCTGCCGTTCTCTGGTGCATCTGGTTCACGGAAAGGACATTTCTAATGACTCAAATTAACCCCCGCTTCTCCGGATTGATCTTCTGCCTGCTGGCCATGATGCTCAGTGGCTGTGCGGTCATGCCCAACTCGGGTGCGAGCCGCATACAGGTACAGCATGCGGCGTCCTCCAGAAGTCTGGAGGGGGTCCTCATAAAGCAGGTCGATGATACGCTCGCGCGCAAACTGAGCGCTGAGAAGCATTCCAAAGCCTTTGCGGATGTCTTTGGCAACGCCAAGCCCAGCGAATACCTGATCGGCCCCGGTGATACCATCGTCATCAGCGTATGGGAAACGCCGCCCAGTATCCTTTTCGGCGGTGTGGCCCTTGATTCCAAAGTCGGCACCCTGAGTACCAGCGCCGAAGCCCTGCCTGCCCAGATGGTCATGGACGACGGAACGGTGAACATCCCCTTTGCCGGACGTATAAAGGTCGCCGGACGTTCCGTCCGGACAGTGGAAAAGGAGATCACAGCCCGGCTCCAGGGTAAAGCCAATAATCCGCAGGTGATGGTGCGGGTCTCCGGTAGCCCTACATCACAGGTCGCCATCATCGGTGATGTGGCCAAAAGTGCCAACATGCCTCTGACGCCCAAGGGCGAACGCCTTCTGGACGCTCTGGCAAGTGTAGGTGGCGTGACCCAGCCTGTCACCAAGGTATCCGTACAGCTGACGCGTGCGGGCGTCAGCGCCACCATGCCGCTGGATACCATTGTGCATGATCCCCGGCAGAACATCCCCCTGCAGCCGGGTGATGTGCTGACGGCCCTGTATCAGCCCTGGACCATTTCCGTGCTGGGGGCCACAGGCCGCAACCAGGAAGTCCCCTTCGAAGCCCGGGGCATCTCTCTGGCACAGGCTCTGGCCAGGTCCGGTGGCCTCAATGACAATCGCGCCGATCCCGGTGGGGTGTTCGTTTTCCGCTTTGAAGACGCGTCCCTCGTGGAGGCAGCGCCTGCCGCCAATGGCAAGATCCCGGTTGTTTATCAGGTCAATTTCAATGATCCTGGTGCGTTCTTCGTCACCCAGAACTTCCCCATGCAGGACAAGGACGTCCTTTATGTGGCCAACATGCCGTCCGCTGAAATCGAAAAGTTCCTGCGTATGGTAGGCATGGTGCTGACGCCGACCCTCAACCTGGGACGTTACCAGCTGCAGGTATCGCAATAGAAGATGAACGGTCCTCTTACCAATACCGCCACGGTCTGGCAGGCGCTCTTTCTGCGTGAGGCCTTGGACCGCTTTTTCGGCAGCCGCGCGGCCTGGAGCTGGCTGATCATAGAACCGGCCATGCACATCGGCTTCATGAGCGCCGTCTGGGGCATGATGCGCAGGAACAGCATGGGCGGCATCGACGTCTCCATGTGGATCATCCTGGGCATGCTGTCCTTCTTTCTGTTCCGCCGCACAGGCGTCCAGGCTTTGCACGCCTTGGACTGCAACAAGGCTTTCTTTGCCTTCCGTCAGGTGCGCCCTTTTGATGTCGCCCTGGTGCGGGCCAGTGTGGAAGCCTTTTCCATGTTCTTCATCTCCCTGTTCATCCTCGGGGCCGCAGCCCTGATGGGGCTTGATGTACTGCCGGATGATCCTCTCACCGCTCTACTGGCCCTGGCCGGTCTGTGGCTGTTCGGCCTGGGTTACGGACTGGTGACCTCGGTATGCATGCGCCTGGTCCCGGACTCCGGGCATATCTTTCAGATTTTGATGATGCCCCTGTACCTCATTTCCGGCGTCATCATGCCCCTGACATTTATCCCTCTTCCCTATCGTGACTGGCTGCTCTGGAATCCGCTGGTGCATGGGCTGGAGCTGGTACGGCTGGGCTTTTTTAAAAACTACCACACAGTGGATGTCAGCTTCGGCTATCTGTACGGCTGGGTCCTGGTCAGTGTCGCTCTGGGGCTGACGCTGTATCGCGGACTCGAGACACGGCTGGTGACCCAATGATCACAATAGAGAACGTACACAAGCGCTATACCACGCGACGCGGCGTGGGCGACTGGGTATTGCGCGGGGTGAACATGGTCATCCCTACAGGACGCAGCGTTGGGCTGGTGGGCGTCAACGGTGCGGGCAAATCGACCCTGCTGCGCATCATCGGCGGGGCCGACTACCCCACGCGGGGACGGGTACGGCGCTATTGCCGTGTTTCCTGGCCTATGGCCAACGGCGGCCTGGAAGGCACGCTCACCGGCCGCCAGAACGCCAAGTTCGTCTGCCGTATCCACGGCTTCCAGAATGAACTGCCTGAACGCATCGCGCGTATCGAAGAGTTCGCCGAACTGGGAAAGGCCTTTGACGAGCCCATACAGACCTACTCTTCTGGTATGCGCTCCCGGCTGCAGTTCGCGCTTTCCCTGGCCTTTGACTTTGACGTCTACATCTCCGACGAAGTCACCGCCGCAGGCGACGCGGCCTTCCGTAAAAAAGCGGAACAGGCGTTCAAGAATCTGGCGCACAAGGCCAGCATCATCATGGTGGCGCACAATGATGCCACGCTGAGGGCTTTCTGCGAGTCCGGCATCCTGCTCAAGGACGGCAAGGCCACCTGGTTCGATAAACTGGAGGATGCCCTCCTCGCCTATAAAGAGAGCTATTGACATGACTGCTGGTACCGACCTGACTTCTCTCCCCGATACCGCTGCGCAGGAAGGGCAAAGCACTCTGCGCGTGCAAAAAATCTTTCGCTGGATAGCGCGTATCATCCTGCTTTTGAGCGTGCTGACTATCTGTTATTGGCTTTTTTCCTCCGACCGCTATGTGTCGGAAGCCATCGTGATCGTCCAGAACACCGAGCAGGCTTCCGCACCAACATTTGAGCTTGCGACCATGCTGGGCGGCATTGGCAAAATCAGCAATTCGGACCAGCTGCTTTTGCGCGAGCATCTGCTTTCCGTCGACATGCTTTACAAGCTGGACGCTGCTCTTGACCTGCGCTCGCACTACAGCGACTCGCAGTGGGATTTTGCCTCACGCATGTGGTTCAAGGATGCCTCCATCGAATGGTTCCATCGCCACTACCTTTCTCGTGTTTCCGTGGAGTACGATGACTATGCGGGAGTAGTGCGCATCAGCGCCCAAGCCTATGACCCCAAAACCGCGCAGGCCATTGCCAGCATGCTGGTCAAGGAAGGCGAGCGCTTCATGAATGAAATGAGCCATTCCCTGGCCAGGGTGCAGGTGGAATTCCTTGACAAGCAGGTGGCACAGGCACAGGCACAGGTGCTGCACGCCAGCAAGGAATTGCTGAACTTCCAGAATCAGAAAGGTCTGGTCTCACCCAAGGCCACTGTGGAAAGTATCCATGCCATCATCGCCAAGCTGGAAGAACAGCGCACGGAACTGCAGACCCAGCTGGCTTCCCTGCCCCGTAACCTGGACCGCAACCATCCGACACGGAAATCCCTGCAGCAGTCCCTCAGCGCTGTGGAGCGCCAGATCGCCCAAGAGCAGGCCAAGCTGGCCTCCACCAGCGGCAAGCCGCTCAACTCGCTCATGGAAGAGGAGCAGCTGCTGCAGCTGGAGCTGAAATTCAAGCAGGATCTCTATCAGACATCACTTGTGGCGCTTGAAAAAGGCAAAATGGACGCCGCCCGCGCCCTAAAACAGGTTTCCGTGCTGCAGCTGCCCGTGCTGGCGGAATACGCCTGGCAGCCGCGCCGAATTTACGGCGTTGTGGCGACCCTGTGCATCACCCTGCTGGTGCTCGGCATCGTGAATCTTTTGAAAGCCGTCATTCTGGACCATGTGGACTAAAGGAGAAAGGTCATGGCCGTACAGAAAGCAATGCAAGGCGCTGACGCCAAAGACGCCCGCATCAAGGAGCTGACGGAAGAAAACGAACTTTTGTTCGAGCAGCTGCATGTGGTCCAGGAAGAGCTGGAAAAATACTACCACAAACTCAAGGACTGCGAGCAGCGCAAAGGCAGCGGTACGGACGCCGGTGGCTCTGCTGTGGTCATCCCGCTCCAGGTCAGTGAAGCCCTGGCGGAAAACCTGAAACTGCGCGCCCTGGTGGCACAACAGCAGGCGGCCCTGCAGGTGGAAAGCACGAACAGTCTTGCCGCCCGCCTGGGCGAGATGCTCATCAAGGGGGTCAGCTCCGCAGGCTCGTTTATCGCCCTGCCGGTCAGGCTGCGCAGGATGTGGAAGGCCCTGGACCAGACCGTGCCCCCGGCCGCGCTGGGTGGCAAGAGCTTCCAGAAGGTGCTGGACGCCCATGCCGCCGGCGGGAAAGAAGCTGTGGAAAAACTGCTGGACTCCGTCTTTCTTTCCCCTGTGATGCGAGCCAATGCCTATACGGCACTGGCCCGGCAGGTGATGCGGACCGATGCCCGTCAGGCCGCCGATTTTGCGCGCCTGGCCTGGGGGACGGACCCGCGCCCCTACCGGCTCAAATGGCTGGCCTTCCGTCTGCATGAAGCGGACGACGTCATCGAAGCCGAAGCCCTGCTGGACATGCTGCCTGCCGATATCAGCATGAGTGATTCGGAAGAGCGCCAAGCTGCACGCCTTCGGCAGGACGCAAAACGGGAACGCGCCCGGCAGGCCCAGAAAACAGCTGAAGCTGCTGCTGCCGCAGAAAGAACAGCACAACAGGCTGCCATTTCTGCACAGCTAAACAAGCAGCACGAGGAGCATAAGCAGGAACTGGCACGTCTCAACAGCCAGTTGACCGAGCTGAAAAAAACGGCGGATCAGGCGCTACAAGAGGCGGCACGGGCGCGCGAAGCGCAGGCCGCCCTGCAACGCCAGATGGAAGCGCAGAAAAAGGAATCCGATGCTCTTGCCCTGCGGACGGCCCTAATGCTGAAAAACATGCTGACGCAGTTTGAATCCGATACCTCCCTGCTGTCACGAGTGATGCGTATCGTCATGGGCGCGGCGGCGAACAAATAGGCATGATGCAGTCCTGAGAGAAGATAATGAAAGTACTAAGCGTATTCGGCACTCGTCCCGAAGCCATCAAGATGGCGCCGCTCATCAAGGCTCTTGCCCATGATGAGCGCTTTGATGCCAAGGTTTGCGTCACCGCCCAGCACCGGCAGATGCTCGATCAGGTCCTTTCTCTTTTTAATATCCATCCAGATTTTGATCTTGACCTGATGCGTCCAGACCAATCATTAAGCGAACTCACGGCCCACATTCTTTGTGGTATGTCGAACGTGTTTTCCCAGTGGCGACCGGATATCGTGCTTGTCCATGGCGATACCGCAACGACTCTGGCCGCAGCACAGGCCGCCTATTACGCAAAGGTTGCCATTGGCCATGTGGAGGCGGGACTGCGCACTGGAAACAAGTATGCCCCATGGCCCGAGGAGATGAATCGGCATTTGACCGGGGCGTTGGCAGATCTTCACTTTGCGCCGACTGAAAAGGCCCGTGACAATCTTTTGCACGAAGGCATTGAGCCAATGCGGATTCATGTTACGGGCAATACGGTCATTGACGCACTTCTGGAAATTGAAAGCCGTATCACGGCCGATGCAGAACTGCAAACTGAGCTCGCACGGCACTTCCCCTTTCTTGATCCAGCAAAACGACTCATTCTGATCACAGGCCATCGTCGGGAAAATTTTGGCGATGGCTTTGAGCATATTTGTCAGGCCCTGGCGAAACTCGCTGAACGGGATGATGTCCAGCTCGTCTATCCTGTTCACCTTAATCCGCATGTTCAGGAGCCTGTGCACCGTCTACTGGCGGATACACCGCATGTTTTTCTTATCCCACCGCAGGAATATCTGCCGTTCATTTATCTGATGCATCGTTGCGCCCTCGTGCTGACGGACTCTGGAGGCATCCAGGAGGAAGCCCCCGCCTTGGGTAAACCTGTGCTTGTCATGCGTGATACCACAGAACGCCCTGAAGCCATAGGAGCGGGCACGGCAAAACTGGTGGGAACAGACCGGAAGCGTATTGTTCAAGAAGTCTCCCGGTTGCTTGATGATACAGAAGCCTACCAGGTTATGGCGGAAGCCAGTAATCCCTACGGTGATGGAACAGCGGCCCGGCGAATTGTTGAAATTCTTTCCCAAAATGAGGTTAACTTCTGATGAAACCCACGACGGTATCTGTTTTTGGTTTGGGGTATATTGGCCTTCCTACGGCAACGGTTATTGCCAGCCGCGGTGTCAATGTCATTGGCGTGGATGTCACCGAACATGTGGTGAATTCCGTCAACGCAGGCAAGCTACACATCGTGGAACCTGAATTGGGAGAGGTGCTCGCGGCCGTTGTACGCAAAGGTCATCTACGTGCCACCATGACCCCGGAAGCAGCAGACGCTTTTCTCATTGCTGTGCCAACACCTTTTAAGGATGGGCATAAACCTGATGTCAGCTATATTCAGGCCGTTGCCCAATCGCTGGCTCCTGTTCTGCGAAAAGGGAATATCGTTATCCTTGAATCTACCTCCCCTGTCGGAACGACGGAACGTTTGGCGGCCTGGCTTGCTGAAGCCAGACCTGACCTTTCTTTCCCGCAGCAGGCCGGTAATGATGCTGATGTGCAGGTTGCCTACTGCCCCGAGCGTGTTTTGCCGGGCCAAGTTCTGAAAGAGCTTGTTGAAAATGATCGCGTCATCGGCGGCATGAGTGAAAAAGCCTCTGCTATGGCAGTCGAAGTCTATCGTATTTTTGTCAAAGGGAACCTTGCCGTTTCCAATGCACGCACAGCGGAAATGTGCAAACTGACGGAAAACAGCTTCCGCGACGTCAATATCGCCTTTGCCAATGAGCTCTCTTTGATTTGCGACAAGCTGGATATCAACGTCTGGGAACTGATTCGCCTTGCTAACAAGCATCCGCGCGTCAACATTCTCCAGCCCGGTTGCGGTGTTGGCGGGCATTGCATTGCAGTCGATCCCTGGTTCATCGTTGATACGACTCCTGCCGAGGCCCGGATCATCCGTATGGCCCGCGAAATCAATGACTACAAGCCCCATTGGGTCCTGGAAAAAGTAAAAGCCGCCATCACGGATGTCCTGGTTAAATCCCCCGACAAACGGATGAAGGACATTACTGTGGCCTGCCTTGGCCTGGCCTTTAAGCCCGATATCGACGATCTGCGGGAAAGCCCGGCCGTTGCATTGACTAAAATGATTGCTGACCTTGGCTGCCGGGTGATTGCTGTGGAGCCGAATATCACCGCGCTGCCCCCTGCGCTTGCTGCAAGCACCATAAGTCTTGGGACATTGACAGAGGCATTGTCTTCTGCTGATGTAACCTGCCTGCTGGTTAATCATCACGAATTCAAGGACAACGCGGGAAAAATCAAAAGCATGATGTCGTTGATCGATGTCGTAGGCTTGTAGCATCTCTACTTCCTCTTCATGGAGAAATATAAGATGGATACAGGGAAATACATTGTTCAGCAGGCAAATATAGCCTTCAGGAAGAAGGATTATGCTCTTGCCCTGACACTTTGGAGACAGGCAGCCTCTGAACTCGGTGAAAAAAACTTCTGTGCCAATATCTGCCTTACAGAGAAGCTGTTGCATAATCATACCCAACCCACTGATATTAGCCAGACAAATTTCCCTAGCAGCACAGTAGGAGGACAGACAATATTATCCTGCAATGATCTTCCTTCGGTAAGTATTGTCATTCCCACTTATAAAGAAAATGAATATATTTCTCATTGCATAGACTCTGTTCTAAATCAAAACTACCCCTATGGAAAAATAAGAATTATAATTTCTGTTAACGGTACAGATATAGATTACTACAATAAACTATGTGAAAAATATTCATCAGAACATTCAATAGTTATAATTTACACATCGCAAAAAGGGTTACCCGCAGCAAGAAACTTTGCATTGCAGTATGTTAATACTGATTATCTTACCTATTTAGATGATGATGACTATTTTACTCCAGGATACATAAAAGAAATGGCGTCCTATGCCACTAATGATATAGACATTGTTTGTGGAAGACTGATTGATTTTTACCAGGATACAAACACTTTCAATAGTGATACATATATAAACAAAGTCCTAGAAAAGTCTGGAGGAAAAGTATCAGATAATCCTCTCAAAGAGGCTTCATTATTATCGTCAATGTGTGCAAAATTATACAAGAAAAAGTTCATAGCATCATGCTTACCTATAGATGAAGATTTAAATCATACAGAAGATGTTGATTTTTGGGTAAATAATTTTCAAAATATTACAGGAAAATTATATTTATGTGATCCTATGAGCCAAGAGGCCTATATCCGACGTATAGCAGGTTCAAGTATGAGTCGCCCATCTCAAGATAAGTCTTTTTCTTTTTATATTACTGATCGAATAAAATTTATAGAAAAATTTTCAAGAAAACTATTTACAAATTTATCAATTGAACATAAGCGCTTTTTACTTATAAAAATTGACGCACAAACAAATCATATGCTTAAATATTTTTTAAATCTTCCTGAAAAAGATAAACTTCGCGCACTCGAAATAATAAATAGAAGCAATGCTGCTTTCTTGAATAAAAGTAAGTTTGGCTTGGTCAAAGGGATTGCATTTTGTCATAATTTTAGCCCGTACGCCGATGCTTCTGCCTATGTGGCATCCAAACGTCTATCACAAATAAGTTGTCTGTACGGACAGAATATATACTGGGATGTTTTTTATGCATTGATGCATACTCGACAGCGAGACAATAAATTCGAAATGTTTTTTGCTCGTTATCAATATGCAGAAAAACATATTATTGGAGAAAAGGCATATTTCAATGAAAAAGCACAATGGGAATGGGGGCAAAAAGCATTTGAAGCAGCCAGTACTTTCAGAGCTAATGTAATATACTCGAGGAGTATGTGGGCAGGTTCACATGTTGCTGCTTATCTCTATAAGCAAAAATACCCAGATGTAAAATGGTATGCAGAATTTTCAGATCCCGTCTATATGGGAACAGATAACGAACCACGAAAATGTGCTAAGGTCTATGATCATGAATTCTCATTTCTTAATACTTTTTGGAAAGATATCGAATTTATAGTAATGAATACAGCAGATACTGTAATATTCACTAATAAAAATCAAAAAAATTATATGTTATCTAAAAATGAACTTTTAAAAAATTTCTCCTCGCTCGAGAAAAGATGTATTATAATTGGACATCCACGCTTGCCCTCTTACTACTGTAATCTAATTGCAACGAAATACCATCTTAATGATTCTGCAATAAATATAGGCTATTTTGGATCACTTTATGCAAATAGACATATTGATGATCTTTTTTATTTTCTAAAACAGCCCAATACTTATCTTCATATTTTTACATCAAGTGAAAATTCTATACTTCCCGATGAGTATTTACAGTATAAGGACAGAATAAAAATAAACAAGCAGGTAGATTATTTCGAATTTCTTAATATTGCCTCCCAAATGGACTATCTTTACTTAAATGATATTACCTTCCCATATGAGATTAATCCTTACCTCCCATCAAAAATTTCTGATTATTTGATAACAGGTACTCCGACTATTGCGGAAATCGCGCCTAACTCGCCTCTATCATATATCATACACCCTAATTTAATTTTTCTGAAGGCCCATGAGAGCGCTTCCTGCATCCGATTAAAAAAATATTCTAAAATAAGATAAGGAGACGACCATGTCCGTTAAGCAAATATCTACATTCCCCATGTCTATACCTCGCAGATTTCGTCATATGATAGGATTTATCCCGAATTTAAAGGAGGAGTTTCTGAATAAGCAGCCTCCAAAACAGATTGAGGTAGCAGCCCAGAATTGGATCTCGGGCACTATCGACTTAGGCTATAATAGCCTTGATAAAATCCCCTACTCCATAGATGATATTCAATGGGACAATCTCCCTATTACTAAAAACAGCAATACCTTTCTACTCTATTTTTATGGATTGAGGGGCATTTATCTACTCACACATAGTTTCAGATTGACTAAAAAAAATGAATATATACACTGTGCTTTAAAAATAATTAATAGCTATTATAACTATATCATTTCAGTTTTACCAAAAAATCGTATGTTGAATAATGACCATGCGCTAGCAGAACGCATTGAGAATATTGTATATTTATATGCATGTATCAAAGAAAGCTCTATAGACATTCAAATTGATGAAGAAACTTTTGATTTTCTTATATCCGATGCCATCAATAAACTATTTGATCCTAAAATATATCAAAAAAATCATAATCATGGCCTTATCGCCGACAAAGCTCTCTTAATTGGCATTTACTTTATTGGGAATAAAGATGAAAAAATAAACTTTGTTGTCCAAAGACTTCATGAGCAGATTAAATACGGTTTTTACGATGATGGCGTGCACAAAGAAAATTCTTTTGATTACCACATATCTATGTTAAATTTATTGATAGGCTGCCAACAAGCTCTTACAGAGATGAACTATAAAAATATTCAACTCAACTCTTTTATAAATAATGCTAAAAAATTCTGTATCTATGCGCTGAAGCCTAATGCAGCACGCCCCCTTTTTGGAGATTCAAAAGGGTGGGTTGGTAATCATCCTCCCCAAATTAGTTCCTATGCAGACAGACAATTGGATTATATTCTTTCTGGCGGCAAGATTGGTGACAAGCCTACAGAATTATCCCCCCTCTTTCCTTCCTCCGGATATCTATTTTTCCGCCAACACTTTGAATATAAAAATTTTCTAGCAGCGACGTGGCTTGCATTACGTTGTGGCTATACTACAAGAACTCACAAACATAGAGACGACATGTCACTATGCTTATATAGCAAAGGGGTTGACATATTTATAGATCCAGGCATGTATAATTTTATCTATCGTCACCCAATGCGCGATTATATGGAGTCTATGGCTGCACACACTACTATTGGGATAAAAGATAGACAATATTCTATTGCTTCTGGAAATGGGCGAAAATTTAGGATTCTTTATAAGAAACATACAGATTCATACGATTATGCCCTTTGTAGTTCTCATATTTATAAGAATACTTCAATATACAGGCATTTATACTATACACGTGACTGTAATATTATTATTATTCATGATGAGATATATTCACTAAACAATAACACGTTTGTACAATATTTTCATCTTGGCCCAGAATTATCTATAGACAAAAATAATCATTCATACATATTGCGCGATAAAAATAATAAATGCAAAGTATATATGCATCAGATAACTCCCATTGAGACATCTAGAATACTTTTCGCAGATGAAACTACTCCGTGGTCATATCTTTCGACAGGATTTGGCTCTGTTGTACCAACGTACTCTCTTGAATATACCCAATCCGGAAATAAAGTTGATTTTATTACATGCGTAGATATTCGTAATCCCAATGAAGAATTATCTTCCTTTTCTCTCCATAAAAATATACTGCATATCTCCCGAGGAAATAAATTCTTAGAGATTCCCTTAGCAAGAAAACGCCCTCTATTTTTTGACAATGCATTTTGCCATATAGATAACAATAAACTATTTGTCACCAGTATCGGAATAAATGATTTCTGCTGTTATGTTTTTGATAAAAAATCAAATGAGATAATAAAATCAACGTATATTAATCCCATAAATACTCTTGAACTTGACCTTAAAAATCTGACTAATGCCATTATTATCTACTATAACAAAGGTGAATATGGCGATACTATGTATGGCATACTTGCAGAAATAGAAAAAGTGGATGAAAGATGGATTATTAACCAATTTAGCCCCCACACTCCTTATATAACTGGATACGATGCTACCTATGATGGTGTAAATATTGTTGCCAAAGTCAATAATGAGTATAAATTCCCCTCACAATATAAATGGTATATATATAAAAATTCAGTATCGCTTCATTTAGAAATAAACAATTCAGATACCTTTTCTTATAAAATAAACTCTCCTGGCGAATATGTTGTTATCATTAGCATTTCAGATAAATATTTTGGCGAATATTATTTTCATATGTTTGATCCGATTATCATACAATAATATATTTAAACAAACGATGTTATAAATACCGGAGGAATTTATGATTCAGCATGTATTTAAATTAGATAACATTTTATGCAAAATTCCAACATCTGTGCAAATCAATGAAAAAATTCTATCTAATGATTTTATTTGCCAACAATATATAGAGGAAAATACTCTTATTCTCAAAAAAACATCTCTTTTTTTTGGCGAAGAGAATCCCTTTACAATAAAGAACTCTCTTTTAGCTGCTGATATTACAGCCCTCGAAGGCTGCAATATCTTGCATAATTTTGCGAATACAAAAAAGTACATCCCGAACAATTTTGTGGAAAGGCATATATCTTTTTTCCTTAAATCAAATTTAACACCAAATTTAATGAACTACGACTCAGCTTACAATAGATGTTATTCTTTTCTAGAAACGCTGTATTTAGATATTAATTTATCAATCGAATCAAGCCTGATAGAATATATTATAACTGAAGAACTACCATATCTAAAAAAGGCACCGCTTTCTGCATCCATGGGGAATGATATTCTAAGACTGACAGCACTGTATCTATTAGGTGGACAATTTTCAGACTGTGTCGCCCAAAAAATTTCTATAGAACTTCTGTCGAATCTACTACTTAAAAATATTGATTTAGATTATATGTTGCCTACCTCTATCGAGAATATGTTTTACTATACGTCTCTATTAAAAAAATTTTCGCTCAATACTTGAGAACTCTGAAAGTAGTATTGAGAATGATATTGATAAATTAATATGTAACATGGAAAAAAGATGCTGCCTACTGACAGACAGAGGAGTTTTCCCGGCGGCTGGTATATATAAAAATAAGAAGCGAACATCCCCCTTTCCAGAAATCGAAGGATCCCATTGTTTTAATGAGCAAGGTTACTTTGTTTTTCATCGGAAAAAAACTTTTTTCTTCTTAAAATCTACAGGATCAGCCCCTAATAGCCATGCGGACATAAACAGTATAATATATAGATATGATTCTATTGATATTCTGACTGAATTTGGATCAGGCAATAGTACCACTTTTGTCGAACAAGAGAAATCCCCTATTGCGCACACGATGCCAGCCCACAGTGATTATTTGCTTAATTTTGAAGGTTATAAAGCGCATTTTAACTATAAAAAAAGTAAAATAAAACATATTACTGAATCAACCAATGGCTTTAATATTATTACTCAGTCTACATTCGACGACATATCTATTAGTCGGCATTTCAAGCTTAATAGTAATATCCTGCAAATAGAAGATTATATCGATGGAAATTATAGAAAATATTGTAGTATTTTTAACATCCCATCAATTTCAACGGACATAGTTATCGATAAAAATATAGTTTCATATAATATATCTGGATTAAATATAAAAATTTCAACATCAAGCGGAGTTGCCCAGCTAAAGACATATCATGAACGTCATAATGTTTTCTACAGTATACTTTTTACAACATCATCAAATTTGCCTATCAAGTACTCTGTGATAATAGATGACTCAAGAAGGGATATATTTCTCAATGAGCAACAGGCATTTCTTAGCTCCAACACATTCTCTGCTGTACATCATTGCCTTGAAAATCCATTTGTAGAAAATTTATTTAATTTATGTAACTTATCTGCTATAACTCTTTATCGATATGGTCGAGAGCTATATATCCGAAAAAATTTTGAAGCGGCACATAGAGTTGATATTCTTAATAAAATTATTAATAACTGCTCCATCAAAAGTTCTTGCAAAATTGGTAAAGGAAGTACTATAGCTTATGGCGGGTTAGGAGTCCTGATACATGCTGATTCTATCATAGGTGAATATTGCAATATTGGAAGCAATGTAACTCTTGCGTCTGCACCAATCATAGGTAACTACTGCTATATTGGAACAGGATCAAGAATAATAAAATATCATCTTTCCATAGGTGATTTTTGCATTATTGGTGCCAATAGTGTCGTAACGCACGATATTCCACCTTTCTCCATTGTTTCAGGAATTCCCGGGAAAATTGTAAAAAAGATAACTCCTGAAAATATTGATAAGTATATTACTAGTTATTTTGCTTGGCAAGACAAACAAAACTCTGAGTATAGACAGGCTATTAAAAACAAATTTTTACAGACATATGAACAATATAAATAAGTAATTCACATGCATTGGAGTACTTTTGATGAACAAATATGCTCTCATCACAGTCGATACAGAGGCCTTGCCCAACAGGGCAGAAACGGACCATGTCCGCCGTCTGATCTGGGGCGAGCATGCCAAGGGCACTGCCGGTGTACGAGAAATAAGTAGTATCGGCAATGAATTCGGCATCAAGCATGCCTTTTTTGTGGATATATGCGGCGCATATGCACGGCGTGATGAAATGGAAGAGGTCGTTCGCTGGCTCGATCACGACGGCCAGGATGTGGAAATGCACGCCCATCCGGAATATCTCCCCGAGACCTTTTGGCCCGAATTTCATTTCAAGTACCGTCCACGCTTCATGAACCAGTATGCGGATGACAAGGATGACTTTGTCATAGACTATTTCGGCAGCATGCTTGCCGGCATCCTCGGCAGGCCCCTGCGGGCATTCCGCGCCGGCTCCTTTCGCTGGAACGCCGGGACCCTCCGCGCGCTGGCAAAGCACAACATCCCCCTTTCCTTCAACAACTCCATGTGCGCGGTCAACAATCAGCAGTGTCTGCACAGTCTGCCGACCAATGCCCCCTTCCGCTGGGAAAACGGCGTGGTGGAGATCCCCATGTCGGAAAAATACATCCTGCCCCGGCTACAAAAAAACTGGTGGGCCAGGCTGCAGTACCCGCAGTCCAAATTCTTCCGCTACCGTCCGTGGTGGGCCTCTTTCCTGCCGGGCAGCGTCAGCCATCGGACACCGTTCATGGTCTTTCTGCTGCACTCCTGGTCGCTGATGTACTGGGATGAAAACGGTCACGGTACCTACAAGGACGATGCTCGCATCGAAGGCTATCGTAATCTTTTGAAACATCTGACAAAAGACTATGACGTCATCACCACGACGGAGCTGCTCGACCTCATCGATCGCGGAGAGATTCCGGTGCCGCATACAGAAGCTCTTGCTGCGGCGGAACTGCCCGCGCCGTCCAAAAAGTAGGCCTCCCGATGTCGTTTTTTCCTCTTGCGTTGCACAGAATCGCAACAGTATGGCGATTGCGTTGGCTCCTGGGAAATGCACGTCCTGATCCTGCATATTCATCGGTGCCCGGACGCATCCTGTATGTGGCAGCCAGTTGCCTGCCCTATCATGTCAGCGGCTATACCTCGCGTACGCATGAACTGTTATGCGCCCTGAAAGAGGGCGGCGCGGATCTGCGCGTCGTCACCCGCACGGGCTATCCCTGGGACAGGCGCGACAGCCTCTGCCTGCCTGAAACGGAAAGCACACTGCGGGACGGCATACGCTATGTCCATGCCCGCACTCCGCGCAACAACCGCTTCACTGCCATCTATGCGGCGCAGGCGGCCACTGTGCTGGAGCGTTATGCCCGGCAGGAGGGCGTGGCCCATATCCATGCCGCATCCAACCATGTCAATGCCCTGCCCGCGCTCCTGGCCGCCCGACGTCTGGGCATCCCCTTCCAGTACGAGATGCGCGGCCTGTGGGAGCTGACCCGCATCGCGCGGCAACCAGCCTTTGCACAGTCGCACAATTTCAAGCTCGGCCTTGCGCTGGAAGGCTTTGTGGCGGCACATGCCGACAGGGTCTTCGTCATTTCCGCCCAGCTCGGCCGCTATGCCCGGGAGCATTGGGGCATTCCCGAAGACCGCCTGCACCTGCTGCCCAACTGCGTGGATGCCGGACGCATCCGCCCAGCGCATCTGCCCGCAGAGCCGCTCACCATCGGTTATGCCGGTTCGCTCATCAACTATGAGGGGCTGGATACCCTGCTCCATGCCCTGCGCCAGCTGAGGCAGTCCGGCATGGCGGCGCGACTGGAGATCGCGGGACACGGGGAAGCCCGCAAAGGCCTGGAACGTTTGACAACGGAACTTGGCCTTGATGACGCCGTGCACTTTTACGGCAGGCTTTCACCGGAAGATGCCCGCGCCCACCTTTCCCGCTGTACGCTGGTCTGCATCCCGCGCAGGCCGTTCACAGTTTGCGAAATCGTCCCGCCGCTCAAGCTGGCGGAAGCCATGGCCCTGGAAAAGCCCGTCATCGTGCCGGATCTGCCGCTCTTCCGCGATGAGGCCGGAGAGGCGGGATGGTTTTTCCGCCCGGGAGACGCCGCCCATCTGGCACAGGTGCTGGCCGCCGCCTTTGGAGACCCCGAACGCTGTGCCACGATGGCCCGCAAGGGCAGGGAGCGCATCATCTCATGCCGCCAGTGGCGGCAGTTCGTTCCGTCTGTTTTGGGAGAGGCACCATGCTCGGCGCATTGATCCGTACCGTGGGGCATCTGGCCTACACCTACCCTGCCATTCCGCAGGATACGCCCCGCAGCGGTCCTTTCGGCCGGCTCAAGATCGCGCTTGTGGCCGATTCCTTCACCTCCGTCAGTCTGGCCGCGGAATGTCGTATCCGCTGCATGACACCGCGCAATTATACGGCTGTCCTGCGTGACTGGCGTCCTGACCTGGTGTTTGTGGAATCCGCCTTTCACGGCGCCCAGGGGGAATGGCGCTACATGCTCGCCAAACAGCCCCGTTACATCAACTGGTACAGGCCAAGGGCCATTTTCGACCTTGCTAGACGCTCCCGTGATCTGGGTATCCCGACGGTATTCTGGAACAAGGACGACGGCGCTTTTTTTGATACCTTCATCGATGTGGCGCGCAAGTTCCAGTATGTCTTTACCACGGACAATTGCTGCCTGCCGCGTTACCGCGAGGAACTGCCGCCAGGCAGCACGGCGGACGTGCTGGCCATGCCTTACCAGCCGGCTTTCCATTCTTTCAGCGGATTTTCCTTCCAAAAAAATGAAGCCTGCTTCGTCGGCAGCTACTACCGCTATATCCTCAATGGACGCCGCCAGTTCCTGGATATGATCTTTGACGTATGCAAAAGCATTACCATGCCTTTGCATATCTATGACAGGAACAGCCACAGGATGTCCCATTTTTTTGAATTCCGCTTTCCAAAGGATGCGGGGCTGCTTATGCACAATCAGCTTCCCTACACGGAAACAGGGACGGTTTATAAAAGCTATGCCGTTTCGCTCAACGTCAATTCCGTCACCAACTCCGAAACTATGTGCTCCAGGCGTCTGCTGGAGATCCTTGCCTGCGGCGGGATCATCGTTACCAACAACAGCCCCGTGGTGGAGCGCCAGTTCCGGGACTTCTGCCATGTCGTCCAGGATGCTTCCCAGGCGCAGGAAGTGCTCGCCCGTCTGGCCGCAGGTCCTGGCCCTGAGGACAAGGAACGGGCAGCCGCCGGAGCCGCCTATGTACGCAACCATCACACCTGGCAGCACAGGCTGGAACAACTGGCTGATACGGTAAACTTTTAATCTACTGCATACGTTCGTGTCATGGACATCTTTTTTCTGATGATACAGGCAGTCATCGCTCTGCTGGCGATGCTTTTTCTGATTTACGCGCTTCTGGAAGCCCGCTCCGTGCGTAATGCCCGCAAGAATCAGGCGGTGCGTTTCATCGCCATGTCGCCTGCCCAGTCCGCCGGCAATGATGATCTGCCTATGGTCACTGTGCTTTTGCCGGTATATAATGAACGCTTGATCGTCCATAAGATCATCGACGCAGCCTGCGCTCTGCAATACCCCAAAGACCGGCTGGAGATCCTGCTTCTGGACGATTCCACGGACGAGACCTCTGCACTGGCCCAAAAACGCATCGCCCGCTACAGTGCCAAAGGCGTCCCCATCAGACACGCCCGGCGGGAAAAGCGCATTGGATACAAAGCGGGCAATCTCAGGTTCGGTCTGACCCTGGCCAGCGGCGACTTCATCGCCATCTTTGACGCGGACTGCCTGCCTCCCGCTGACTTCCTGCTCAAGGTCATGCCCTGCTTTGCGGATGACAGGGTAGGTTTCCTCCAGACCGGCATCGAACATGTCAACAGAAAAGCCACCTTTCTGACGCGCTTCCAGGCCATGGAGGCCGGACACAAGGAAGACGTGACCTCGGGGCTCTCCCGGGAGGGCCTCATGGCATCGCTCACCGGGACGTCCTGCGTCTGGCGCCGAAGCTGTATCGAGGCCATCGGCGGTATCAGCACGGCGACCATCACGGAAGATGTGGATATGGGCTATGCAGCGCAACTGGAAAACTGGAAATACGTCTGGCTGCGCGATGTGACCTCCAAAGCCGAATTCCCCGAATCAATGGCAGCCTTTCGTGTGCAGCGCCAGCGCTGGGCACGGGGACTCATCCAGAATGCCGCGCGGCATGTCCGGCAGATGTTCGCGACTTCCATGCCTCTTCTGGCACGACTGTACGCGCTCTCACTCATGTTCTCCTCCCTGCTCCTGGCCGCCTTTTTCTGCGTCCTGCTGCTCTGCCTGCCTGTGGGCCTGCTGTTCCGGCCTGGTCTTTTTTTCCATGTCTGCTGTACCCTCTTTCTGGGAGCAGCACTTGTCTGGGCCTGGTTCAACACGGTCAACGGCAGCGCCGGAGCATCCTTTTGCAGACGCCTGGGCAGCGCGCTTGGCTATGTGGTCATGCATTTCCCGCTCTCCCTTTACTATTTCAGCGCGGCCGTGCAGGTCGCCGCAGGGCATGAAGGCGAGTTTTACCGGACGCCCAAGGGCTGCGGCAGGCAGAAGGTGCGTCATCCCGCCATCAATACCCGGCTTGTCTGGCTGGAGCTGTTTTCCTTGTGCTATGGCCTTGCCTCCTTCGGCGTCGGTCTGTGGACGGGCAATTACTGGATCTCGCTCTACAGCGGCCTTGCCTCCGCCGGCTTCGCCCTTACGCTGTTCTTTTCCTGGAGCGACAGCCGCAAGCGTTTCCTGCCCGGAAGCGTGCTAATCACTGGCGCCACCGGGGCGCTGGGCAGCGCGCTGGCGCTGGAATACGCGGCTCCAGGCATGCAGCTCATCCTGCTTGGACGTCGGCAGGACGTCCTGGAGCAGCTTGCCGTACGCTGCCGGGCCAGAGGGGCGGACGTCCAGACGCATGCTCTTGACCTGCGTGAGACCGACGAGCTCCGCCGCTGGATATCTGCCTGCTGCGCTGAACACACGCCGGATCTCATCATTGCCAATGCGGGGCTGAACACCAATATCGGCCCACACGGCAAAGGAGAACCTTTTGCCGATGTCAGGAGTCTTGTGGAAGTCAATCTGCTTTCCGTCATGGCCCTGGTGGATGGAGCGCTGCCCGCCTTGCGCAAAAGAGGCGGTGGCCAGCTCGCCATCGTGAGTTCCCTTGCCGCCTACTACGGCCTACCGGCAACGCCGACCTATTGCGCCACCAAGGCAGGGCTGAAAGCCTACGGCACCTCCCTGCGCGGCTGGCTGCGCTCTGAGCACATCCGTGTCAGCGTGATTCTGCCGGGCTATGTGTCCTCTCCCATGTGCGCGGCCATGCCGGGCCCCAAACCCTTCCTCTGGCCGCCAGAGCGCGCCGCCCGGCGCATCCGGCGCGGCCTTGCGCTCGACCGGGCACGCATTTCCTTTCCTTTTCCGCTCAATCTCGGGATATGGGGCCTGTCGCTCCTGCCCGCCTGCCTAGCCATGCCCATAGCAAGGATGTTCGGCTATGATCGTTGACAGCGCCTTCCTGCAGGTGTGGACAACGGGCCCTGTGGGGCTCATTCTTTCCGTTGCCATAGAACGTTTTTTGCATCCCCAGCCCCGGTTCTTTCGTCCTGGCAGCGCATGGCTGCTGCATATCTGTCTGTGGTGCTTCTGCTATGCGCTCTTTATCCTGATCCTCGGACGGCCCTGGTGTGCCCTCGTTGCAGTATCGGCCATTCTGATAACGCTGACGGTCGTCAGTAACGCAAAATACAAAAGTCTGCGAGAGCCTTTTATTGCTCAAGACTATGACTATTTCCTTGATACGTTACGCTTTCCCCGCCTGTTTCTGCCCTTTCTCGGGCTGAAGAATTTCTGCCTGGCGGCCTTGTTTTTTGTACTGGCGCTGCTGGGCTTCTGGACGGAAGAGCCTTCCGCGTCCCGTTTCTCGCTTCAGGGCCAGCTTGGCGGAGCCCTTGTCCTGCTGCTGGGCACAGCGGTTCTGCTCTGGCGGCAGCGCAATCATGCCTCGCCTGCTGCCTTTGACCCGGAAAAGGATCTGCAGACCCTGGGGCTCCTGCCGTCACTCTGGCTCTATGCCCTGGCCTCACGCACGTTGCCTTATGTGCGGTCGCCCTTTGCCTCCGCGACCGTGACGACGCATCCGCGCCCTCACCTGATTGCCATACAGAGCGAATCCTTTTTTGATGCCCGCCACCTGTTTGCGGGCATCCGGCCTGACGTCCTGCGGACGTTTGATACATTGCGCATGGAAGCTGCCAGTTATGGCCCCCTGGATGTGCCCGCTTGGGGGGCCAATACCATACGCACAGAATTTTCCTTTCTGACGGGGATTGCCGCGCAGACTCTTGGCGTTCACCGATTCAATCCCTACCGGGCCATTGCGCGCGGATGGTCGGTAGACGCCCTGCCCTTGTTCCTGAAAAAAATGGGCTACCGTACTGTCTGCGTCCACCCCTACTGGGGAAATTTCTACGGACGAAAATACGTCCTGCCGCGTCTGGGATTTGATACATTCCTTGATATCGGCGCGTTTCAGGGAGCACAGCGAGCAGGCGCTTACATCAGTGACATAGAAGTAGCCAAGAAGATCCTTGACCTTTTGAAAGGCGCCACAGAGCCTCTTTTTATATTTGCGATCACTATGGAAAATCACGGACCATTGCAATTTGATCATATAGCAAACATGGAAATTGAAAATTTTTATTCAACATATCCTGATAAAATGTATAGGGATCTTAATAAATATCTTTATCATCTTAAAAACGCAGACATCATGCTATGTATGCTGAAAACAGCATTTAACAAATTATCACTACCTGTTTCCTTTTGCTTTTACGGCGATCACGTTCCTATTATGCCTGAGGTGTATAAAAATCTCCGTGATCCAGGAGATGTACCGTATTTTTTATGGAGGAACATGTATGCACGCGATATTCTGCACCAATCATATTACTCTTCATCAATACTGAGAGCAGAACAACATCTCAAAATCAACGAGTTACCATTAAAGTGGTTAATAGAAAGCAATATATCATGCAATATTAGCTGTGAATTTACTGAAAATAATGTACACTAGAAATATTTTTATCTAATACTAAATGTCAATAGTCTTATGTAAATATTATTATGATTTATATGAAATATAAGTAGTTTATGAAACTGCTGAATTCTTATTTTTACAGTAAACAACAATGAACTGAACTTCCTATTCCCACGAAAGTATCAAGGATACAGTGAACACATCCCTACGGCGCATGAGAATTACCTCTAACACAGGAGAATGATATGACGACTCTCGGAAAACGCATTCGCGTTGTTCGTGGCCGCCGCTCTCAAACCGTCTTTGCTAATTTTTTGGGTATCAGCAAAGGTGCCTTGGCCAACTACGAACATGACAGAAGTTCGCCCAATGCAAAAACTCTTATGACGATCTGCTTATTGGAGCATATTGAAATCAAATGGCTCCTTACGGGAGAAGGTCCCAGATACCAGGGGGGAGTGGAAGACAAGCCTAATGACGTTCCTCCTCGTGACAATGATGGACCACCTATCCAGTTATCGAGATGTCCACACTGCATGTGGATGGAAAAGCTCATTGATAAAATGGAAGAAGACAGACGTTATCTTTTACTTGAAAACAAAAAACTCCTTATTGATAATACTATCCTACATAACAATATACATCATAATTGATTTTTATTTCGCAAATACGAAAGTAATGTATATATAAAATTATCTTATCTATATGTCAATTTTATATAATAAATATATTTTGGGGCTGTCCTAGCTAAGGCTAGCGTTTAGCCTTTTTTACCCAAGAATTTAACTCTGTTAGAAGAATTTTATGGTCACCACCATTGAAGCGCCATTCACATTCATTCAGAAACCAATAAAAGTGCTCTGGCTTGATGCCGTTAAAGCGGCGCAAATGTCTCTTTGCCTGGTTCCAGAAATTTTCTATCCCATTAATATGATTAGCTTGCTCGGCAAAGCTCTGTGAATGATTGATTCGATGATGGTGAAATTCACTGACATCTAACGCATTATATGCTGAGTACGTGTCCGTATAAACGATGCGTCGGGCTCTACCTGTTCTTTGATGATGGGCAGAAGAGTTTCTGTCCGTACATCGGGAATTATGGCTGTGTAGACTCTTCCGTTTCGCTTTAGCAGGCCAAAAACAGCAATTTTTCCGGCAGCGCCTCGCCCTCGTTTGCCTTTACGGACTCCTCAAAAATAACTTTCATCGGCTTCGATTTCTCCAGATAATCGGTAGCTGGGGAGGTGTGCGGCAATCAACCGTCGAAGCCGCATAAAATATGAAGCGGCTGTATTCCGGTGTACACCGACAATTTCACCGGCCGCACGAGCCGTAGAGCCCGCCACAAAGAATTTAATCAGCTCTGCTTGCTGACGACTGCTTAATCTGCTTCGTCTCTCGTACATAAGCTATCCTAGCTAATTCCCCTTAGCTAGGACAGCCCCTATATTTTAATAGAATAATGTTAGAAATTAATATCCATCATTTACCCATGCTGGCCCGCACCACGGACAGGGGCAGCATCAGCGTCAGCTCATTGATGGACGAAGGGGTGAAGCCGCATCCCATGTAAAAAGCTTTGGCACGCTCATGCAGGGCATGGACCAGAATGGCCCGTATGCCCGCAATGTGTGCGGCCTGTTCCGTGCGTAAAATGGCATCCCGCAGCAGGGCGCGGCCTATGCCCTGTCCTTGAAGGGACGTATCCACGGCAAGGCGGGCCAGCAGCATGACAGGGATGGGGTCGGGCATATTGCGACGGATCCTGCCCGGCACGAGCGCGTGACTGACGCTTCCCACTGCCAGCGAGTAATAACCGACCACGTCATAATCGTGTGTAATGACATAGGTACGGCTGGCTCCACTAGCTTCATTTTTGCGGGCGCGCGTCTTGAGCCAAGCATCCAGCAGGGGCTCGCCGCAACAGAAGGACTCCAGATGGTGATGCGCTTCCAGATGGCAAGGAGCAGAAATCTTCATGCTACTTGTCCCAGGGCGCAGGGGTATTCAACAACTGAACAAGAGCAGGATCAGCCCGCACGGGAGCGTCCAGCGCTTGCGTGAAGGCATCCCACTGTTCCGATGAAAGCTGGAAATGCGTCTTTTCCGCCAGAACGTCCTCGGCATGTCGTACGGCCAGATCCAGAATAAAGGCCGTGCGCGACTTGCCCAGCAACTGGGCTGCGCTGTCAATGAGTGCCTTCTGCGCAGCGGGAATACGCACATTGATGACTTCGGTAGCTGTACTCATGGCGGTAGCCTCCTTGATTTCAACTAAAGGATAAAATGTCGTTATTGTCAATACAAAGTATATACAAATTTGTCTTTGATAATCGCTAGCCCGTCATCACCTCCCCATGTGCAGCCGTGGGCGCACACCTATTTGTTGCCCAAGGCGCTGTTCAAGCGCGTCAGCGCAGGCAACAGACTCTCGTGTACGGCGCTCAAGCGCTGCAAGTGCCGCATCAATGTCTGCTGTCCCTCCCGTAACTGAAGGATTTCCCGGTGCAGCGCCTGAATCTGGCGCCCCTGTTCCTCCATGCGGGTCTGCTGGCTGGAAAGCCTTGTTTCCTGCCGGTGCAGCTTCGCGGCAAGTTCCCCTTCCAGAGCCAGCAGACTTTCTTTCAGCATCCTTTCCATTTCGGTCATGTGTTACCTCCGCACCACTTCCCAGGCGTCCCGTTGGCCCACCTTGCCCGCATGGACGATCTGCCGTCCTGCGGGTGTCAGAAGATAGGTTCTGCCTTCGGCCTGATACGGCTCCAGCCCCTTGAAACTGTTCCAGAGCGAGGCATTTTGCGCTTCCAACGCTTCCCGACGGGCACTCAGGTTGGAAATCTCCTGTTCCAGCCCCTTGATTCGGTACTGTGACAGCATCAGCAGACCCCAGATGGCCAGCACCGACACAATCAGGATTGCGCAACTCCACAGCAGGGCCAGCCGACAGGGACGGCTGAATACCGTCCCCATAGTCCGGCAGCGGGAGCTGATGGTCTGCTCCAGCTGTGCAAGGCTTTCGAGGATAGCGTTTTCGGTTGTAGCCAGCGCGTTTTTCGATGACGCTTGTAAATGCTGCTGCAAGGTGTGAAAGTTCTCCTGAAACAGGGCTTCTGTCGCCTGCCTTTCTTTCTCGGTTCTGGCCCGCAGTTTCTCGGCCAGTGAGGATGCACTGTTCTGCATAGATACCTCCCTTGAGACGGAGCTTGTCGCCGCTCTCCGGATCATGGACAGTAAGATAGTTTTTTCCCATGCGGCCGATTTTCAGACCGGCTTCCTCCAGGGCCTGAATGATGTCCTGCCGCGTGCGAATCTTGCCCAGCTCCAGAAGCGTCAGCACATAGTCATGCACAGCCTGCCGGTTTTCCTCCCGTTGATTCCTGCCGGGCTTTCTTCCCCAGCGCAGCAGACGCGCCGCATGGAGATCCGCATGGCCCGGCGTACACAGGCGCGCCCGCTGCGGATCATCCGGTCTGGCCCAGCCTTCCCGGACATTGTGCAGATCACGAAACACATCGAAATCCTTTTGCCAGCCGGGCGGGCATGGATTGAAAGCCCGGCCGCTGGAAAGCTCCACGCGCGGAATCACAAAATGCAATTCATGATGCCCGGCGTGGCTGTGCCGAACCCAGAGAATTGCCCGCTGATCTTCTTCCAGCCCGGCAAAGGCGACAGCCTCAAAATCATCCATGACGCGCTGTTCCTGTTCCGGCGTCACCGTGTCGTCGGGATGCCAGGCAAGAACCCCGGCCGTAAAACGCCATGTCGTATCCAGCGAATCAATCAATGCCCGCGTTCGCTCCACGTCGCCGCGCAGGACTTCCGGCGGATGCGTGTCCCGGCCCGGATAGTCCGGCCGTACCAGATAGCGCGTGGGGGCGCTGCCGTTTCCCCGTCCATGCGGAAACACCTTCATATACATGACGGCTCTCCGGGAGCGGGCGGGGCTGTGTCTTTCGCAAGCAACGCCCGTTCAAGGCTGACCAGTGCCGCCAGAATCTCCACGGCTTCGGCACGGCTTTTCCAGGTATTGGCCCAGCGGGCAAGCTGATTAAGATTGGCCCCGATACGCGCAAGCTGCCGGATACGCTCTTTCTCCAGCGGTGTTTGCCGCAGACGATAGTCCAACGCCCGTTGGCGCAGAAAATCCGTAACGGTCAGCCCCTGTGCGGTCGCTCTGGCTGTGATGACGTTTTTCTCCTCCGGGGTGACGCGCAGCTTGAGCCATGCGCTGCGCCTTGCCGCTGTGCTCATGTCCTTTCCTGCCTTTGGCTTTTGTGCGGGGTCGAGGGGCGGCACGCCCCCGCCAGCCCCGGCAGGGGGCACCGCGTCAGCGTGTGCCCACAACGGGTAGGCTGGCTCTGCGGCCTGCCGCCATATTTCAGATACGCTGCCTTGACTGGCAGGGGGTATCCCTTTGCGAAGAATGCGAAATAAGAAAAAAGCGAAATAAGCGAAAAAAGAGTCATGATGCGTCACCTCTTTTTCCGCCAGATTCTCTTTTTTCGCTTATTTCTCTCTGCTCGCTTTTTTCGCACAGACAGAGAATCAGACGCGAACGTCCGCCGGTCTTTTCCCGGGAAATACTGATGCGCCGCTGTGCTTCCAGCTGCTGCAAGACAGGCTGCAAACGTTCTTTCGGGACATGCCCGTGAAAGACCCGGCTCAGTTCCGTTGCCGACATCGGCCCCCGCCGGAGTGCGGCCAGAACCTTATCTTCCAGAGGGTCTGCTCCCCGGCTGCCGAAAATGTACATGGCTGATGCCCGGGCATAGCTCCACATGGCCAGCGCGGCCTGCAAATGTCCGGCGTCTATCTGCTCCTGTCCATCCAGCAGGGCATACACAAGGGCAAGGCGCAATGTCTGGGCCTCGGCACGATTTATCAGACAGCCCACAAGGCCTATGTGCTCTCGGGAGAGTTCCGGGTAGACCTCTTTCCAGACCGTCAGTCCCCTTTCGCTCATTCGCATGAGGCCGCGCTTCTGCGCCCGGGCGATCAGCCTCCACAACTCCTGTTGCAGGGGAGCAAGTTTCTCCTCCGGCATGGGAGACGGCAGAGGAACCAGCTTTGCCCGGCGGGCGCATATCCAGAGAAAGCGATTGCCAAAGCCGTTGAAGGCCTGCACATCTCCCAGACTGACGGCAAGCTCCTGCATGGTGATATGCGTCAGGATGTTGATATGAGCGCCTCGCACCGTGATGGGATTATTCTTTGTCAGGGGAGCATAATCGCCGGAATCCCAGAAACTGCGGATGCCCATGGAAAGCGTATTGCCTTCGCGCCGTGTGCAGGCCAGTCCGCTGGCAAACTCCTCATCCATGACGAGCAGACGCTTGTCCCCTTTCTCGCGCAAAACTTCTTCCGGGTGGGCGGCCTGCCATCGCTCCCGTTCGGCATCAGATTCCTCCCGGACATGGAAGGCCAGTCCCTCTCCTGTGGAAAGCGGACCACTGCTTTCCCGGGCAGGCAAAGGCAGTTTCCATGCCTGTAAATCCGAAGGGCGGCAAAACTGACGTCCGAAAAGGCGACTTACCGGATGCCGGGAGGTTCCCTTGCGCGCCTTGCTGGAATTGCCGCAAATAACGGCAAAAAGACGGGGCGGGTGGATAGTTTCTCCGACGTGGATATGCGGCCCGTAATTGGGAGCAAGCCCGTAGACTTCCGCACAAAAGCGCACCAGTGCCGTTATGCAGACCGCTGCCGGGTCCGCCTCGCTGTCTCGCGTGGCCAGCCGGACAAATTCTCCCAAAATACCGGGACAGGCTTCCCAGGAAAACGTCGGCCAGCTGTGCAGCTCCAGCTCCACCGGTTCCTCTGTCCGCAGGTGTGCGTCCAGCATGACGTGCAGGCCCGGAAAGCGTTCCTGCGCGTGGCGCAAAAAATCCGCTGCCGGAAGGGCCTGTTTCAGGCAATGCCCTATATCCATATATTCGGGAACTTCATCCGCCAGATCCCACGCCTCGGGCAGTTCGGAGGGGGGCAGAACACACAAAGGCGCAACCTCCTGTTCTGCGAGAACAGTCAACAGGGAACAGACAGCACGAAAGCCCGGCGCATCGTTATCCGGCCAAATCGTGACGCGTCGGAAACGCAGCGGCGCATAAGCAGATCGGCAAACAGCGTTTGCGCCGCCGCTCCATGTCAGAACAGCATACTCCGGGAAAAGACGCTGTGCGGCATCCGCTGTTTTTTCTCCTTCCACCAGCAGTACCGGCGCTTCCGGGCGAAGTGCGAGTCCATGCAGGCCATACAGGGGGCGTGGCTCCGGCAGGGCCTTCCAGAACCAGCCGGGCGAGCCTGTTCCCCCTTCCCGACCATAGGACAGAGGCAGAATGACCTTGCTGCCGTCTTCGCGTGAAAAGCGCGCGACACAGGCAAGCAGACGTCCAGCCTCATCTAGATAGCGCCAAAGCCGCGTATACGTCCCCAGCTGTCCATGCCGACGCGGCGGCTCTGGCGCTGAAGGAGGCACAGGCAACAGGGGGATAAAGGGACGCGCTGGCGCAGGGGAAGATGTTGTTGCGCAGTCTGGAGAAAGCGCATACCGCCGGGCCAGCTCTCGTGCCGCCTCTCCGGGGCGCAGCCTCCAGCATTGCGCGGCAAGGCTGATGATGTCCGACCAGCGTTCTCCGGTGGCAAAGTCGCTGCCGACACCGTTTTGCAGATTGGTGCGGCAGGAGTTCCCCTGTCCGCCCTCCAGAGACGCGCAACAGTATTCTCTACCGACTATCCGCCCTCCCGGCAGGATATCCGCAAGAACATCCGCCAGACGCGGTTGCAAACCATCTCTGACCGTCTGAAAGAGATCGCTACTCATGCCTGCCCCGCCCGCGTCTAGTATCGTTGCTTTCCAGCGTCTCAATGGAGCGAGAGGCAAAGAAGGCCTCAAGGTCCTTGATGTCATACAGAACACGTCTGCCGAGTTTGGCATAGCGCGGCCCTTTATGTTTGCAGCGCCAGACCTCAAGCGTATTGGGCTGAACGCCCAGATAGGCGGCAGCTTCCTGCGTGTTGAGTTTTTGTCGTTCGTTCATTTGACACTCCCTGCATGATTTGAGCTGCGCTGTATGCAGCCTCATGAGCTTTGAAGGGAGTGTAGGGGCTTTGCCTGAGGCAAAAAATTGTCTGCCTGAAACAGCGGACAAAAAAGAATCTCCGGGTTCTGTCCAAACCCGGAGATTCTTTGAAAGAGAAGGCTATTTCAACAGGTTGCAAAATACCACGTTCTGTTCATCACACTATATTCATGGAAACAGGCCTCAGAGAATCAGCGTGCTTTTCCTGCTCCCGGCGTCTTTCTGGCATGTCTGCCAAGCGCAGCCCGGATAATTTCCATCGCCCACCCATCCAGCGCATAGGGAGTTCCGCTTTCCTTTTTCCTGCCGGTGGAAAGCAGTGCTTCAATGTCCCCCTTTAGTTCCGGGTGTTGGGAAAGCTCCTCTTCAAAAGCCTGCTGTATTTCCGTACGTGTGTAGGCGGTATCAGGCTCTGCATCTCTCAACAGACGCTCAATCGTCGGGACAGCAACACGCCAGAATGGAATTTTTCTGATATCGCGGGTTTCCTGCCCCTTTCCGTCCCGTGCCTGCAATGTTTGCTGTTTTCTTTGCAGCTCCCTGTTTTCCTCATGCAGCGCAGCAAGTTCCTCCTGCTGCTTCCGGCAGCTCACCCTTTCGAGAATGAGCGAAGCCTCAAGGCCTTCTGCCTGCTTCTTCAGATTTGCGATGGTGGATACATGCGCCGCAATAAGCTGATCCTGATAGCTGCTTTTCAGTGCAACAAAGTCTTCCACAGCAAGGCAAAGCGTCTGCCTGCCAAGGCAACGCTCAAGTGTGGCCATATCTCTCATGCCCGCATTGAAAGAGTATGGATAGAATCTGGCTTTTACATGCTCTTTTACCGGATCAATCAAGGGCTCAGCAGAAATATAAAAGGGCAGCGTATAGCGTATGGCAATATCGAAAGCCCTGCCGGGATCGGCAATCCCCAGTTCATTCATGCAAAATTTAAATTCAACAGCCTTGTCGAGCATCACGGGCGTTGACCAGTTCCCATGCCCTGCCCAGCGGATAATCCGCCATGCAACAAATCCGCAGGCAAGAAGTAATGCCGCATAGAGGGTAAAAACATGATCTGTCCGTGCTGCAATCAGCTGTTGCAAGACAGGAAAATTTTCCTTTACGATAAGGCCTTCGTTACAGGCACGCTCAATCAGGGATAAAAAGGTATACTTATCTATATGATCAAGAAGAAATGCAAGAGAAGATGCAATACACGCGTATACAAGAAAAGCAAACGTTTTCTGCAAGGCCCCTTTCTGCAACAGGGTAAGTTTTTTATCGGATCGTTCCATATATTTCCTGAATATCTGAAGGGAGAGTGTTCCTGCCGGTCAGCAGCGGATAAAAATTCCCCCCGGAGCCAGCGTCGCAGCTCCCGGATGCCGAAGCCGCGCAGGGCTGGCAAGGGGAAAAGCGCAGCGGCCCTTGCCAGACTGAGCAGAGCAGGCAGAAAGGAGCCAGACGCCCGGGGGGAATTCCCCCTGGTGAAGCTGAAGCTGCCTTTCCTGCCTGCATTCTGTCAACTGTTACAGGAAAACTCACGTTATCCCTGCGTTTCCACTGAGCCAAACAGGCCGGAAGCGACTTCGGAGGCCTTGCGCAGGGCATCATCATGCAAGTGAGCATAGCGCTGCGTCATCTGCGGGCTGGAGTGTGTCAGCAGCTTTTGCAGCTCGTACATGGAAACCTGCCCAGAACTGGCCAGCCAGGAAGCAAAGGAATGGCGCAAGCCATGCAAGGGGCGGAAAGATTCCGGCAATCCCGCTTTTCTCTTTACGCGTTTCAGAAAGGGGGTGATATTCCCGCGCGGCTTGTCATCATAGCGGCCGGGAAAGACATAGGGACTGCGTGTCTGTGGCACAGAGGAAAGAATGGCTCTGGCCTGCTCATTCATGGGGATAGTCTCGGTTTTCCCCTTTTTAGCCACTTCTCCGCGTAACGTGATGAAGCCGCGTTCAAAATCCACATCCTGCCATTGCAGATTGAGAAGGGCTCCGCGTCGCATACCGGTAAACAGTGCCAGGCGAACCAGCGAGGCCAGAGTTTGATCCGGTTCCTCATCCAGAGCCTGCAAAAGCTTTCGGGCTTGTTCCGGTGTCAGGTTTTCCGTCACCTTGTTGTCAACCGTCGGCATGGAAATATGCAATGTGCCGGGAATCGCCTCCACATAGCCCTTGCGCAAGGCAAAATTCAGCAGGCGTTTGATCAGCGTCAGGACATGCTTGACTGTCTGCGGGGATTTTCCGGCCTTTTCCAGACGAGAACGCAGTCTGTCAATGTCGTGAACAGTCAGCTCCGGGATGCTCTTTTTACCCAGTGCCGGGGCAATGTGCAGCGAATAACGGATGCGATCATCCTTGATGGTGCGGTTGGCGCTCTTGGCTTCTGCAAAAAGGGCCCAAATCCTGTTAAAGGAGTACCGGGATTCCTCAGCCTGTCGCGCGGCACGGGCAGCGGCTCTTTTTTCGTCGTTGGAGGCATCCTTGCCTTCGATGCGTAAGCCCCGGATGGAGGCGGCCTTGGCGGCAGTCATATTGTCCCGATACTGCCCGCCGACTTTTTCCTCAATGAGCTTTCCCTGCTTACGATAGCGGATATAGTAGATTTTTTCTGTGCCGTGCCCAGCTGCCCGGAGGGCCTCTACGAAGTAGACGCCTGCATACCCAACAACTGACTGCCGTTTTCTGCTTGCCATACCAACCTTTCCCCTGTTTGACGCTCTATGCCCCACACATGCGCAGCATGATGCAGCTTAACATATTGAAAATAAGGATATTCATTATTTTCATCTGCCCCACACCATGCCCCACAAGTAGCATAAAGTCCAGTCGATGTCGGCGGCTTTTCAGCGAAGAAAAACTTCGTTAATCGGTTGAAACTTAAGATTTTATCAAAGTTTATCAAAGTAGGTAAATCTCACTGCAACGGCCTTTCACGCCGTCGACAGGGGTTCAAATCCCCTTGGGGACGCCAACGAAATCATGCCCTTACGAGAAATCGTAAGGGCTTTTTTCGTATCTGGACGTACACTTTACGCCACAGCAATTTTTTCCGAACAAATCCCGCTATCCCGACCTGTTGCGTTATTCCTGACGGTTCCTGCCGTTATGCATCCGTACACACAAGGATGCCAGGGCCTGTGTACCATCCTCTGTCAACACAGGTCCAATATCCTCGTAATCCAGTGAAGACGTAACCTCACAAAAGGCAACTGCCCCGCACAGCTCCTCCGCCGCATATTTCTTACAGTCGTCACTGCAGTCCTTTATTTTCAAGCGCATATTTTTCAAGGTGACTTCCCTGGAGCTCCCGTTTGCCGCCACAAGACAGGTGAACACGGCACAGGTCAACGGCCCGCCCTTTCCTGTTCCTAAAACGCTGAGCAAGCCCTCAAGTCTGGCGGCATCATGCTTGAACCCCTCTGGGGTCCATATTTTTTTGAACTCCAGGGCATATTGGACTTTTGACGCATTACTGTAAAAAGCAAGGTCTACTCTATTAGTATATTTCATTTCATCCGGGATGGCGTCTTCTTCAGAGGGGAATCTCCTGGCATCATTGTACATTTCAGCAAAAGAAAGCTCCAGGAACGCATAGGCGGGCCTGTCCTCCTGCTCCATGATAAAACGGGCGACGTTCCCCACCATGAAGTTCTCCACACCGTATGCGGTGAGCCACCAGCCCCCAGTCCAACTCATATAAAGCTCATTCGTCTTTTTGATGCCCAAATGGATATTTTTAATGAGGGTACTCTGATTCATACAAGCCTCCAGCAAAGATGGGGAACAAGTTCACACAAGTATATCTCCACAACAGAAGCAGTTCAATACTATATCGTTATTATTTTCGAGATGTAACCTGTGATGATCAAAATCATTTCATCTTTCTTATTTCTCTTGCCATGGCTTTGCTCAGCCTTTATGCTTCACTCATAAAATAATCTGCATTTACTGCTCGCCAAAGTTTTCCCTCGTACTCCTTTCTCCCCCCATTCAGGCCATAGACGCCAAACTCACCGGCATGTTCAAGCGGTTTCACAAATAGCGAGAACCACCGTTGTCCGCGGGAAACGACGTTTTGGCCAATTCTGAAGAGCAGATAGACTGAGCATATACAACCCGGGCAAAAACCGAACAGCTCAGAAGATGACCGAAGAGCGGCTTTCGTACTAACGTCAGAAGGACCTCGATATACTTATGGCTCAGTACCGGCGGCGTGGCCACCAGCAAATGGCCACGCTGCCGCACGCCTGCCTGTCGAGCAGCCTGACTTTCAAAAGTCCCCGTTTTCACTCAAAACACAAACAAAAGCAGTCCAAGACGCACTCCTTTTCCGTTTTTTATGCTCCTCCCCCTCCACTCCCCCCTCGTCATCTCCGCCAGCCGTGCCACGGACATCCCTGCCTTCCACGGGGAATGGTTCATGGCCCGGCTGCGGGCGGGCTTTTGCCGTCGGCGCAATCCCTTCAATAGCCGTCAGGAGAGCCTCATCTCCTTTGCGCGCACGCGCGTCTTCGTCTTCTGGAGCAAGCATCCCGCGCCCTTCCTGCCGCATCTGGCGGAGATCGCGGCCACAGGGCGGCAATTCTACTTCCAGTACACCCTCAATGCCTACGAGGCCGAGGGGCTGGAGCCCGGCCTGCCCTCCCTGTGCCGCCGTCTGGAGACGTTCAAGCGGCTGGCGGACACCATCGGCCCGCAGCGGGTCATCTGGCGTTACGATCCCCTCATCGTGGGCGGCCGCCTGAGTACGGATGCCCTGCTGGAACGTATCGACCGGCTGGGGCGTGAGCTTTCCCCCTATACGGAAAAGCTCGTCTTCAGCTTCGTGGACATGTACCGCAAGACCGCCGCAGCCCTGCACAGGCTCGATCCGGCCTACCGCGCGCCCACGGTGGACGAGATGCGGGAGCTGGCCCGGGGCATCGCGGCCCTGAACACCGCCTGGCCGCACCGGCTGGAGCTGGCCACCTGCGCCGAAGGCATCGACCTGAGCGCTCTGGGCATCCATAAAAACAAATGTATCGACGATGTGCTCATCCGCCGCCTGTGCCCGCAGGATGCCCTGGTGCAGGCGGAGATGGCGCCCCGTCAGCAGCTCTCCCTGCTACCCGACAGGGAGGCCACCGCCAGCGCCCCCAAGGATACGGGCCAGCGCACGGCCTGCGGCTGCATCCCCAGCAAGGATATCGGAGCCTATGACAGCTGCCCGCACTTCTGCGTCTATTGCTACGCCAACCGATCGGAACAGGCGGTGCGCGCCAACCTGCAACGCTGCTGCCAGCAGCAGCCCGAAATGCGGGAATGTCTGCTGCCGTAGAGTGATGTACGCGTGGGACGCAGGGGCATCCATTTGTCGTGAATGATTTTGCGACTTATTTATTTAGTGTAAACTAAAAAATTTCTCCCACCACTTGCCTTGTCCGCAAAGAGCATTTGAATTTTTTTGCCCCCTGGCCTACACATCATCCCAGACAACCAAGCAAAGGAATGCCCATGCCGACGAACCGTACCTCTGATGCCGCAGCGCGCGGCAAAGGCCGCCCGCGTGCCTTCGATCGGGGCCTGGCCCTGCACCGTGCGCTGGAGGTCTTTTGGCAGCAGGGCTACGCCCCGGCCTCTGTGGCATCCCTGTGCAAGGCCATGAAGATCAATCCCCCCAGCCTCTACGCCACGTTCGGCAACAAGGCCACGCTCTTTCTGGAAGCCCTGCGCCATTACGAGCAGACCTACTGGGAGGCCCCGGCCCAACGTTTTCTGGCCGCTCCCGACATCTATGCGGCGGTCGAGGATTTTTTCCAGGAAGCCGCACAGATCCTGCTTTCGCCGGAAACGCCCTGCGGCTGCATGGTGGTCCTGGCGGCCGTGAACATCGCGGCGGACGAGAAAGAGATCATCGAGACCGTCCGCCAGCTCCGCCTGGCCACCAAGCAGATGTTTGCCGAAAGGCTCCGCCGGGCCATACGCGACAAGCAGATCCCCCCGGATACCGATGTCCCGGCCCTGGCCGGTGCGCTGAACACCCTGCTCGAAGGCCTGTCCCTGCAGGCCCGGGACGGGCTCTTCCAGTCCGAGCTCAAAGCCATCGCGGCCCACGCTGTCCGCATGCTGCCGCCGCGCCTCCCATAGGCCCGCCAGACCTGCTCCTTCTTCCCGCTGTCCGTACGTCTTAGTCCTGTTGTCACTTTTCCTGCCGGCTGTCCCTGGGCAGCAGGTGCGACAAGGGTATTGACATTTTCTTAGTGATTATTACAAAAATATCCATGCAGGTACGACAGCGTTCATCCGTCCGCCGGAAGAAAACAAAAGGCATGGCCACCCCTTCCTCGCCACAAGCCCGGACAGCGACTCCAGCCACGGCAGACGCCAAAGGCACGGTCCGGCCTGCCCCGGCAGGATACGCGCAGAGCTATGCCCACCATCAGTACAACCACAGTGCCGCCTATGCGGCACAGGAGGGAACACCATGAGCAAGAAAATCCTCATTCTGAACGGAAGTCCCCGCAGCAAGGGCAATACGGCCATGCTGTGTGATGCTTTGAGCGCCGGTGCCCGGAGCGCGGGCCATCAGGTGACCCGGTTCGACCTCCACAAGCTGGATATCCACGGCTGTCTGGGCTGTGTGAAGGGCGGTAAGGACCCCGCAAGCCCCTGCGTGCAAAGGGACGATATGGGGCTCATCTACCCCGCCTACCGGGAAGCCGATATCGTCGTGCTGGCATCGCCCATGTATTACTGGGGCTTTTCCGGCCAGCTGAAAACGGCTTTTGACCGCCTTTTTGCCGTGGCCGAATGCTTCCCCGGTTATGCCAATCCGCACAAAGAGTGCGCGCTCATCATGGCGGCCGAAGGCAACAGCGCTGACAATTGGAAACCGGTGCTGGATTACTACCACGCGCTCCTGGGCTTCCTTGGCTGGCAAGGTCGCGGACAGGTCCTGGCCGGCGGTGTGTTCGAAGCCGGAGCCGTGGCCGGGCAGCCTGTTCTGGATCAGGCGTTCCGCTTTGGGGCTTCGCTGTAGATAGGAGCCAGGTACATCCGTTTTCCCCGTGGCGCCGTACCCGCTGCGGCGTCACGGCCGTTTTACGACTCATGCGCTATCCCGCTCCTGCCCCGGTGTGACGTCCCGATCCATGCTGGCCATCCGGTGCACCAATCTGGAAGCATCATCGCAGAGCTTTCCCGCCCTCTTCCATAAGAATAACGACACACTGCCGTATATCTTCTTGCCCGTCTGCCAAAGGCCGGCGCCAGCACGCCTGCCTGTCCCCCATCAGACAGGCCTTTCCTTCCCGAACATTTCTTGTACGGCTGGCGGTGCCTCCCAGGCCTGCACTTCCCCTCTTGCACAGCACGCCGATTTTCTGCATTCTTGTCGCGATTTTCCCGACCTTTCTGACTGCTGTTCAGCAGGATATCCCATGGAAACGATTCGCTGGAACATGAGCCCCGCAGAGATCGAGCAGGAGAGCTTCCGCCGCATCGAAGCCGAATGCGACCTGCACCGTACCCTGTCCGCCCCGCACTGGCGCGTGGCACGCCGCCTTATCCACACCACGGCGGACATGCACATCGCGGATACCCTTGTCTTCCGCCACGATCCGGTGGCCGCCGGACTGGCCGCCCTGCACCGCAAGGCCCCCATCTTCTGTGACTCCCAGATGCTGCGCTCCGGCCTGTCCCTGCCCAAACTGCGCACGCTTCATCCGGGCTACGGGCCTGAAGATCTGCACTGTTACATCACGGATCCCGATGTGGTGGAGCGGGCCCGCGCCGAAGGCCATACCCGCGCCCTGTGCAGCGCCGAAAAAGCCCGTCCCCTGCTGGATGGCGGCATCGTGCTCATCGGCAATGCCCCCTTGGCCCTGGCCCGCATCGCCCGCTATATCCTTGAAGAAGGCGTCCGCCCGGCCCTGGTGGTGGGCATGCCCGTGGGCTTCGTCAACGTGGTGGAATCCAAGGATCTCCTGGCCCGCTGCCCTGTGCCCCAGATCGTGCTGGAAGGCCGTCGCGGCGGCAGCGCCCTGGCCGTCACCACCCTGCACGCCATCATGGAGAGCGCCTAGACCGCTATGGGCCGCAAAGACCACACGTCCCTGCGCTGGGGCTATTCCACCGGCGCCTGCGCGGCCGCGCTGGCCGTGGCCTGCTGGCAGTCCCTGCGGACGGGCACGCCACCGGCCGTGGTGCCCGTGCTGTTCGGTGACGGCAAGGAGCGCCTCCTGCCCCTGCGGCCGCCCGCTCCGGGCCGCATGGCCGAGATGGTCAAGGACGGCGGCGACGACCCCGACTGCACGCATGGTGCGGTACTCTTTGCCCGCCTTTCCGCCTGCGCGCCCGATGATGCCCGGCCGGAGGACCATCGCCTCGACGCAGGCGCAGCAGTGCTCATTTTGCGTGCCGTGGAAGGTATCGGCCGCTGCACCCGGCAGGGCCTGGACTGCCCGCCCGGCAAATGGGCCGTCACCGGTGGTCCGCGTCGCCTGCTGGTCGAGAACCTGGCCCGCGCGGGCATGACCGACGGCTGCTGGCTGCTGGAACTTGGCGTGGAGAACGGCGCGGAGCTGGCCCGCCACACCCTCAATCCCCGGCTGGGCGTGGAAGGCGGCATCTCCATCCTGGGCAGCACGGGTCTGGTGCGGCCTTACAGCCACGCCGCCTATGTGGAGACCGTGCGCCTGTGCGTACGGGCCCGGCAACGCAGCGGCGGCCGCGAGATGGTCTTCTGTACCGGCGGCCGCACCCAGGCGGGAGCCCGCCGCCAGCTGCCCCACTGGCCGGAAAGCGCCTTCGTCTGCATCGGGGATTTCATCGCCGACAGTCTGGGCATCGCCGCCCGTCACCGGATGCAGGAGGTGGTCGTGGCCTGCATGGCGGGCAAGCTCTGCAAGTATGCCGCCGGCTTCGCCAACACCCACGCCCATCAGGTGGAACAGGACATGGCCCTGCTGCGCCGTCAGGTGCAGGCCTGCCTGCCCGGAGAGACCGCCCTGCACGAGGCCCTGCATCACAGTGCGTCCGTGCGCGAGGCCCTGCTCTCCATCCCCGAAGCCGGGCGCCAGCCCGTGCTGCATGGGCTGGCCCGGGCGGCCCTGGAACACTTTTCCCGCCGGGCTCCCGGCGTGCCGTCCCTGCATCTGCTGGTCTTCGACTTTGACGGCACCTTCCTGTTCAAGGAAAGCCTGCTGCACGCTCCCGGCACGGTGGCGGCCCCTCTGCCGTCCCCGGACGACGGCACGACCGACAGCCCGGAAGACACTTCTTCTGACGGACAGGCCCCGGACATCGGCCTGCGCTATTTCATCGACAGGCCCTGACCGCCCTGCGGCCGGAGCCCCTTACCTCTCCCTGTGAGTTTGCCCATGAACATGCCCTTTGTGGAAATCGTCGGCGCCGGTCCCGGTGCGGAAGACCTCATCACCGTGCGTGGCCTGCGGGCCCTGCAGCAAGCCGATCTGGTGGTCTATGCCGGTTCGCTGGTGGCCCCTGCCCTGCTGCGCCACTGCCGCCCGGACTGCCTTTGCCGGGACAGTGCCTCCATGGATCTGGCGGAACAGGTGGCCGTCATGAGCGAGGCCGCGCTGGCGGGCAAGCGCGTGGTGCGCCTGCACACCGGTGATCCCGCCCTTTACGGTGCCATCGACGAACAGATTCGGGGGCTGGCCCAACGGGGCATCACCGTGCGCATCACCCCCGGCGTGAGCAGCGTGTTCGCCGCTGCCGCCGCCCTGGGCTGCGAACTGACCGGCCCGGAAACGGCCCAGAGCGTCGTCCTGACCCGCACGCCCGGCCGCACGCCCATGCCTGCTGGCGAGCAGGCCGCCGCTTTTGCCCGCACGGGGGCCACGCTGGCCTTTTTCCTCAGCACGGGCAAAGTGGCCGATCTGATGGCGGAACTGCAGGATGCGGGCGGTCTTGCGCCGGATACGCCCGCCGCGGCCGTCTACCGCGCCTCCTGGCCTGACGAGCAGGTCGTGCGCGGCACGGTGGCCGATCTGGCCCGCAAGGTGGAAGAAGCTGGCTTCCGGCGGCAGTCCCTTATTTTGGTGGGCCGTGCCCTGGCTGCTTCCGCGACGGTCTCGCGCCTGTACGACGGATCTTTTTCCCACGGCTACCGCAACAGCCTGCCCGACGAGGCCTTCCACGGCACCTGCGCCCTCTATGCCGCCAGCCCGGCGGGACTGGCCCAGGCGCGTACGCTGGCCGCCGCACTGGCACAGGGCGACGCCCCCGCTCCCGTGATCTTCGCCGCCTGCCCGGCCGATGACCAGCAGCCTGCCCCGCAGCCCGTGGCCGACATGGCCGCTGCCCTGGCTGATGCCCTGCCCCGATTCGATGCCCACATCATCCTGGGCACGCCCCGTCAAATCTTGCCCCTGCTGCCTGCCGCCACCGGGGACGCTGCCGTCATCTGCTGCGCCGAGAGCGGCCGCCATGCCATCTGCCTGCTGGACGGCCCGGATCATGCCGGTGACCGTCTGACCCGGCGCGTGGCCCGCATCACCGGCGGGCTGGCCATCACCGGCCCGACTGAAGCGGAGAAAGAAAACGACACGCCTGCTGCGGTCTTCCCGGAAGCTGCCACAGCATCCGCGGTCCCCTCGTCCCCGCACGGCGAGGTGCTGGTGGTGGGCCTGGGCTCCGGCGACCCCGCCCAGCTCACGCCCGAAGTGGATGCGGCCCTGCGCCGCTGCGATACTGTGGCCGGGTACAGCAAATACGTGGATTTCATCCGCGACCGCATCCACGGCAAGCGCCTCATCGAGACCGGCATGAAGGGCGAGGTGGAACGCTGCCGCGACGCCCTGGCCGCTGCCGCTGCCGGGGCCACGGTCTGCATGGTCTGCTCCGGTGACCCGGGCATTTTGGCCATGGCCGGGCTGCTGTTCGAGCTGCGCGCCCGCGAACAGGCCTTCCGCGACCTGCCCATCCGGGTGCTGCCCGGCATCACGGCTGCCAGCACGGCCGCTGCGGCGCTGGGGGCCCCCCTGCAGAACGGTTTTTCGCTGGTCAGCCTCTCCGACCTGCTGGTGCCCGCTGACGAAGTGCGCCGCAACCTGCGGGCCGTGGCGCAGTCGGCCCTGCCCGCGACCCTGTACAATCCTGCCGGGCGCAAGCGCCGCCGGCTGCTGGCCGAGGCCCTGGACATCTTCCGCGAGGCCCGCGGCGGTGACATCCTCTGCGCCTTCGTGCGTCATGCCGGCCGCCCGGAAGAGACGCGCTGGATCGGCCGTCTGGCCGACCTGCCCGCCGATGACGTGGATATGTCCACGCTGGTGCTCATCGGCAGCGCACGCACGGTCACGGATCGGGGCGCGCTGTTCGAAGCCCGCGGCTATGCGGAAAAATATCTGGACAAGGACGCCCCCGCGTCCGCCGCGGACGGTCGCTGATGCGGGACTTCCTCGCCTTTTGTCTGGCCGCTCCCCGCTCCGGCGAGGGCAAGACCGCCGTGGCCGTGGCCCTGATGCGGGCCCTTGTCCGCCGGGGCCTTGCCGTGCAGGGCTGCAAATGCGGGCCGGATTACATCGACCCCACCTTCCATGCGCTGGCTACCGGTCGCCCGGCCTGCAATCTGGATACCTGGATGATGGGCGAGGCTGGCGTGCGCGCCCAGTGGCGAGCCGCCGTGCAGGGGGCCGACGCCGCTGTCTGCGAAGGTGTCATGGGCCTGCTGGACGGCCGCGCCCCGGACGATCTTTCCGGCAGCACGCTGGATTGCGCCCGTGTGCTGCACCTGCCCGTGCTGCTGGTGGTCAACGTGCGGGGCATGGCCGCCTCGCTGACGGCGCTGGTGGAAGGTTTCCAGCAACAGGCGGCACGTCATGGCGTCCGGCTGGCGGGCGTCATCGCCAACAATGCCGGCAGCCCGCGCCATGCGGATATTCTGCGTCAGGCTCTGGAAAAGGCCGGGCTGCCGCCCCTGCTGGGCGCCCTGCCCCGCCACGAGGCCTGCCGCATCCCCGAACGGCAGCTGGGCCTGCTGCCCGCGGCTGAAAGCGACTGCGATACGGCATGGACGGACCGTCTGGCGGAACTGGCGGAAAATCATGTGGATCTGGACCGCCTGCTGGCCCTGACGCGCCGGCCCCGGCCGCTGGGGCCGCCCCTGCCCGCCCCCGGACAGCGGCAGCGGCGGCTGGCTGTGGCCCGGGACGAGGCGTTTTGCTTTTATTACCGCGCCAACGAGGACGCCCTGCGCGCCCGCGGCTGGGAGATCGTCCCCTTCTCGCCCCTGCGGGATACGGCCCTGCCGCCGCAGCCGGACGCCCTGTATCTGGGCGGCGGCTACCCGGAAGCCTTCGCCGCCCAACTGTCCGCCAATACGGCCATGCGTAGCGCCATCAGGGACTTCGCCGCCGCGGGCGGCGAGATCTACGCCGAGTGCGGCGGCTACATGTATCTGTGTGCCGGACTGGAAGCCGCCGCCGAGGGGCACGGTCTGGATGGAGAGCGCCGCGTCTGGCCCATGTGCGGCGTGCTGGAGGCCACGGCCCGCATGGGGCAGGGCCTGCGCTCGCTGGGCTACCGCGATGCCCGCTTCACGGGGGGCGCCCCCCTGGGCCTGCCCCTGGAGACCTGCCGGGGCCACGAGTTCCACTGGTCGCACATCGAGCTGCACCGGCCTTATGCGCCCCTCTATGACGTCACGGACCGTACGGGTACCCGCCCCGAAGGCGTGCATCACGGCAATGTGCGGGCGGGCTATGTGCATCTTTACTGGGGCGGTCTGGCCGATGCCGCCGCTGGCGGGAATATGGACATGGAGACGGCCCCTGCCGCTCCTGCCCCCCACAGTCCTGCCGGGCAGGTGATCCTGCTCAACGGCCCCTCCAGTGCGGGCAAGAGCACCCTGGCCCGCGCCCTGCAGGAAAAGCTGCTGGCCGACCACGGCCGCCACAGCATCATCCTGTCCATGGACGATCTGCTGCGGGCCTGTCCCGGCCGTCCGGGGGCCCTGCTGCAGGGCATGGCCGCCACGGGCCTGCCCCTGACCGCCATCCTGCACGCGGCCACGGCCGAAGCCGCGCACGCCGGGGCATGGGTCATCGTGGATCATGTGCTGGGTGAGCGCCCGGACTGGATAGCCGACCTGTGGCGGCGCCTGCGGGGTATCCCCGTCCTGCCCGTGCAGGTCTGCTGCGAACTGAGCGAACTGGAACGCCGGGAAAAGGGCCGTACCGACCGCACGCCGGACTGGCCCCATGCCGCCCGGCAGGCGCGGGACATCCACGCGCCCCTGCCCGGCGAGCTGCGTATCGATACCAGTTGCACCAGTCCCGAGCACTGCGCGGCCCGCATCCTTTCCGCCCTTGCCCTTCACGGCAAGGCCATGCCGTCATCGACCCTTGAGGAGGACTCCCATGAAGCCTGAGGCACACGGCGGCGACCGGCTGCGCATGGCCGTACTGGCCGGGCGCGCCCCTGACAGCCTGCTGGATTTCAGCGTCAACGTCCGTCCCGAAGGCGCGCCGGAATTCCTGCGTCTGGCGCTTTGTCGCGCCCTGGACCATATCTCGGCCTATCCTTCCCCCCATGCGGAAGAGGCCATGGAGGCCGCCGCCCGCGTCTACGGCCTGCCTGCGGACTGCTTCGTGTTCGGTAACGGCACCAACGAGCTCATCCACCTGCTGGCCCGTGTCCTCAAGGAAGACGGCACTCCCTGCGCGGCCGTGATCGAACCGGCCTTCAGTGAATACGCCCTGGCCTGCGGACTGGCCGGGCTGGAGGTACGCCATCCGGACTGCGGCGTGCGCCGCGACGGGGACAGCGACGAGGACATGCTCCGGCAGCTGCTCTCCCTGCTGACGGACATCCCGGCCCGGGCAGCCGTCTGGCTGGCCAATCCGGGCAATCCTTCCGGCTCGTTCCTGCCGCCTGCGTCCTGCCGCCGCCTGCTGGAGGCCCGTCCCGACCTGCTCTGGATCATCGACGAAGCCTTTGCCGCCTATGCGGGCCCCGACGACGTTTCTTCCCTCATCACGCAGCTGCCGGACAATGCCGTGCTGCTGCGCTCCCTGACCAAGTTCCATGCCGTGCCCGGCGTGCGCCTGGGCTATATGGTCACGCGGGCGGAACGGGCACGGCGATGGCGCAGACAGCTGCCCGCCTGGAGCGTCAATGCCTTTGCCCTGGCCGCCGCACAGGCCGTGCTGGCGGATACGTCGGACTTTGCCGACCGGACACGGGACGAGAACCGCCGCCGCCGCGAGCATCTGTGCGCCTGCCTGCGCGACGTACCCGGCATCACGGTCTTCCCCTCGCTGGCCAACTATGTGCTGTTCCGCTGCGAACAGGCCCCGGCGGACCTGTATGCCCGCCTGCTGCGGGAATACGGCATCGCCGTGCGCGACTGCTCCAATTATCGCGGCATGGAGGACGGCAGCTGGTTCCGTGCCGCCGTGCGGCTGGAAGAAGACCATCAGCGGCTGGCCGACGCCCTGCGCGGCATCCTGCACCCGTCCGTGCCCGTGCCGCCGCGCCCGCGCTCCCGGCGCCCCGCCCTCATGCTGCAGGGCACGTCCTCCGATGCGGGCAAAAGCATCCTGGCCGCCGCCTTCTGCCGCATCCTGCGTCAGGATGGCTACGACGTGGCTCCGTTCAAGGCCCAGAACATGTCCCTCAACTCCGGGGTAACCGCCCTTGGCGAAGAGATGGGGCGCGCCCAGATCGTCCAGGCCCAGGCGGCCCGCATCGATCCCGAGGCCCTCATGAATCCCGTGCTGCTCAAACCGCATTCGGAGACCGGGTCACAGGTCATCGTCCTGGGCAAACCCGTGGGGCACATGCAGGCCCGCGAATATTTCCGCTACAAGGCCGGGCTCTGGCAGACCGTGCGCGACGCCTACGACACGCTGGCCGACCGGCACGAGGTCATGGTCCTGGAAGGGGCAGGCAGCCCAGGCGAGGTGAACCTCAAGCAGCACGACATCGTCAACATGCGCATGGCCGCCCACGCGCAGGCCTCGGTGCTGCTGGTGGGCGACATCGACCGCGGCGGGGTCTATGCCTCGCTGCTGGGCACCTGGATGACCCTGGAACAGCAGGAGCGCTCCCTGCTGGCGGGCTGGCTCGTCAACAAGTTCCGGGGCGACGCTTCCTTTCTGGAACCGGCCCATGCCTATGTGCGGCAGGCCACCGGCATCCCGGTGCTGGGCGTCATCCCCTGGCTGCGCAATATCAACATCCCGGATGAAGACATGGCGGGCTTCCCCTGGTCGCAGGCGGCGGACACCACGCCGCCCCCGCCCGGCATCCTCGACATCGCCGTGGTCATGCCCCGGCATGTGTCCAACTTCACCGATATGACGCCTCTGGCCGCCGAACCGGACGTGCGCCTGCGGGCCGTACGCCGGGCCGAAGACTGGGGGCAGCCTCATGTGGTCATCCTGCCCGGTACCAAGAGCGTGGCCGCCGACCTGGCCGCGCTGCGGGCCGACGGCCTGGCCGAGCTCATCTGCCGCCATGCCGCCCGGGACGGCTGGCTGCTGGGCATCTGCGGCGGGCTCCAGATGCTGGGGCGCGCCATCCTCGATCCGCTGGGGCTGGAATCCGCCGCGCCTTCCGTGCCCGGCCTCGGGCTCATGGATCTGGAATCCACCTTTGCTGCGGACAAGACGCTGGTCAGCGTGCGCCGGGCCGCCACGCCGCTGCCGGTCATGACCGGCGGTTACGAGATCCATCACGGCCATACCAGCCACGGCCCGTCGGCCCTGCCCCTTTTCGTGCGCGAGGGCCAAGGCGCTCCGGAAGAACGCATCTGCGGCTATGTGAGCGGCCGTCGCTGGGCCACTTATCTGCACGGTCTGTTCGATGACGACGCCTTCCGCCGTGCCTGGCTCGATCATGTGCGGCAGGACGTGGGCCTGAAGCCGCAGGGCCGCCAGCTGGTGCGCTGCGATCTGGAAGCCTCGCTGGACCGCCTGGCCGACGTGGTGCGCCAGAATGTGGACATGAAGGCCATTTACAAGCGTCTGGGGCTGTGAGGAACTATGGCCCAGCCGTAATACGGGACGACGGCCCGGCAGATGCAGCTGCCGTCATCCCCGCAACAGCGCCCCGCCGCGAGGATATTTTGCCGTTGCGCGCCCCGGGCGTTCAACTGGCTGAAGACCATAAAAAAGCCGCCCTTTGCGGGCGGCTTTTTTGCGCTCCCTGTCAGCACAGCAGGGCGGCGAACTGTTCCACCGGGAGCGGCCGGCTGAGCAGATAGCTCTGGGCCCTGGGACAGCCCAGTTTGCGCAGGACAGCCAGCTGTTCCTCGGTCTCCACGCCCTCGGCAACGGTACGGATGCCCATATCCTCCGCAGCCTCGATGACCAGACGCAGCAGACGCTGCCGTTTGTCGCTGCCGCACAGGTCATCCATCAGGCTCTTGCCCAGCTTGAGCTCATCGAAGCCCAGACGCGCCAGGATCATGAGATTGGCATAGGCCACACCAAAATCGTCGATGGCCACCCGGAAGCCTTTGGCCCGGATGCTGTCCACGACCTTCTGGAACGTACGGTAATCCTCCGTACTGGCCGTTTCCGTGATCTCCACCTGCAACAGCTCGGCCGGGATGTCGAACTTTTGCCTGATCTCCTCCAGCCTGTCGGCCACTTCAGGAAAGGCCAGCGTTGTGCGGGAAAAATTCACGGCCACAGGGACCAGCGGTTTTCCCTCGTCCCGCCAGCGTTTCAGGCAGGCACAGACCTTGCCGAACACATGCAGGTCCACCTGCGGCATGGCGTACAGGGATTCCAGAAGGGGGATGAATTGCGTGGGCGGGATGACCTTGCCCTCGCTTATCAGGCGCAGCAGGATCTCGCCGCCGACCACCGCGCCATCCGCCACCCGGAACTGGGGCTGGCAATACAGGGTAAAGCTGTCCGAGGCCAGCAGCTCTTCCAGACGGCCGGGCCGGGCCAGGTCGAGGACGTCGTCCAGCCCGCTCCGGTAACGACCGCTCTGGGGCGACGAGCGGTAAAAATCCCGCTTGGCGGCAAACATCCGGGCATCGGCGGCGATCAGGCCTTCGCCTATATCGTCTTCGCGGCGCACCCAGGCGCAGCCTACAGAAGCGGTAAAGCCCAGCGTCCCGGCAAACAGGGAACGCACCCGCTCCACATCCCTGCGGAACTCCCGTTCGTCCCCTCCCTGCCACAGCAGGACAAATTCGTCACCGCCCATGCGGTATACGGCCGTATCCGGCAGGAGCTCATGGACCGAACGGCTCACCGCTGCCAGGACGGCGTCCCCGCCGCTGTAGCCGTCGCCGTCATTGATGTCCTTGAGGCCGTTGATGTCCAGGAAGATGACGCCGATGTCGGCATCCCGCTTCTGCACGTCGCGCTGGAAAGCATTGCGGTTGAACACCCCGGTCAGCTGGTCGTGATAGCTGAGGAAATGCAGCTCGCTCAGCGACTCCCGCCGCCACAGGGAGGAGCTGAGGAAAAACTTCATGGATGACAGCAGCACCCGGGAAGAATCGATGCGCTCGGGGTCCAGGTTGTCCACCCCCACGAAACCGCGCAGGCTCTTGCCGTTCCAGAGCGGGAACACCAGCAGGGAGTGGATGTCCTGCCGCTTGAGCACGGCGTATTCTTCAGGGCTGGTCACACGCAGGCTTTCCAGATCCGTGATCAGGATGGGCTGGTGGGCGTGAAAATTGGGCATCCAGCGGGCAATGACGCCCACAGGGACATTGGCCAAAAATTCCTTTTGGGGCACGACGCCCTCTCGGCACCATTCAAAGGTATTGCGGACGACATCGTCGGAAAATTCGAAGATGTAGGCTCTGTCCGCCTGCAAATATTCGCCGATGGCGGCCAGCACGTCGTCGATCAGGAAAGGCAGGTCGGCATCCTGCCGGTACAGCTTGCGGGCACAACGGTTGATGAAGTTCTGCAGGGAAAGATTCTTGTCCAGCTGTTCCTGCAGGAGCACATGCTCCGTGATGTCCGAGGCGATCTCCGTTCTGACCTGCCTGCCGTTGAACTCGCAAATGCTGTCGCTCAGCAAAAAATGGCGTCCGACAAGCTGGTTGTAGAACTTCCATACATAGCAGCCGTCCTGGGAAAGCTTGCCGTTGGTACAAAAAGGACAGGGATACCGCCGTCCCTGCAGGATCTCGTAACATTTGCCATGCAATCTCTGGGGGATATGGAATTCTTCTGCCAGGGCCCTGTTGTAGTAGAACAGCTCGTAGGTCTCCATGTCGGCGATGTAGACCAGCTCCTGCAGGTTATCCAGGATCTTTTCATGCATATTCATGATGCTACCCGAAAGAAGGACTGAAAAAATGCGGAATCGGCGGCGAAACCATGTAAATGAGTTCCTATAGCACGGGACAGATGCAGCGTAAAGGAAGGAAACACCCCAACAAAAATATCCTTTCCCCGCCATATCCTTGAGCAATCTTCGCAAGTCGGGTACAAGTCTCCCGTTGCCGCCGTCCGGGGCGGCACGCCGGCTGTTTTTCCCTTTTTTTATGCAAGACATACGGAACCACCCATGTCAAAAGTCGTCATCATCACTACCGGCGGCACCATCGCCATGCAGCATGACAGCGTGACCGGTGCGGCCGTGCCCGCTGTCAGCGGTGCGGACCTTGTCCGGGCCATCCCCGGCCTGGGCAGCGTCTGCGATCTGGAAGTACGCGAGTTCGACAACCTGCCGAGCCCGGCCATCACGCCTGACCACATGTTCCGCCTGGCGGCCATGGTCCGGCAGTATCTGGCCATGGACGACGTCAGCGGCGGCGTCATCACCCACGGCACGGACAGTCTGGAAGAAAGCGCCTATTTCCTCGATCTTTCCCTGGAAGGCCACAAGCCTGTCTGTTTCACGGCAGCCATGCGCTCCGGTGACGAGCTCAGCCCCGACGGGCCGCGCAACATCCTGGCGGCCGTGCGCGTGGCGGCCTCACGCTCGGCCCGCAACATGGGCAGCCTTGTGGTCATGAACGAGCAGATCCACGCCGCCCGCGAAGTCACCAAGACCCACGCCGCCAACGTGGCCACCTTCCAGTCCCCCTGGTGGGGCCCCCTGGGGGTAGTGGACGGCGACAGGGTCATTTTCCGCAGGGCCCAGCTGGGCCGCCAGACCTTTTTGCCCCACAGCCTGTGCAAGAAGGTCGACCTCATCAAGCTGGTCACCGGTTCCGATGCCGCCTATCTGGACTTTGCCGTCTCGCGCGGTGTGGACGGCATCGTGGTGGAAAGCTTCGGCCGCGGCAACGTGCCGCCCTATGTGATCCCCGGTATCGCGCGCGCCCTGGAAAAAGGGATCATCGTGGTCAACGCCACCCGCACGGGCGGCCGCGTGCTGGACGAATACGGCTACGAGGGCGGCATGCTGCAACAGCACAAGATGGGCGTCATCATGGCCGGAGAACTGAGCGCCGCCAAGGCCCGCCTCAAGCTCATGCTCATCCTCAGCCAGTACGGCCCCGACGGTCGTCCCGATCCCGCGGAAGTGGCCCGCTACTTCGAGCACAGCATGTGATCCTGCGGCGGGTGGCCCCGCCCCCAAAGCATGCCCAAAGGCCGGAGCCTCTCCGGCCTTTTTTTATCCGTTCCCGGCCTGTCCCGGCCGCATGCCCTGGCCCGGAATCCGCTTGCCTTCGACCGGGACGGACGCGATACTGGCAAAAGATCCGGCAGCGGGACCCGTCCCGTTCCGGGATCTCTCCAAAGGTCCGCCTTCCTGTGGCCGGCCTTTTCCCGAGCATACCCCGATGGAGGGAACCCATGCGTACCTTGCTGACTTCGGCCCTGTGCGCCGCCCTGCTGTCCTGCGGCCCCGGCGTTGCCTGGGCGGCTCCTGCCCCCGATGCCGCGGACATGAGCAAACCGGCCACGGAGCACACCCGCGCCGCCCACGCGGCCATGAGCAAAGAAGTGGACTTTGCCGACCGGCAGGATTTTCAGGATGCCCAGCGCGGCTTTCTGGCTCCCCTGCCGGACAGGGGCCGCATCCTCGACGCCAACGGCCGCGAGACCTGGAACCTGGCCCCCTATGATTTTCTGGCCCCGGCCATGAGCCGCGACTTTCCGCCGTCGGTCATCATGCCCACCCAGGCGCCGGATACGGTCAATCCTTCCCTGTGGCGGCAAAGCCAATTGGTGCTGCGCGACGGCCTCTACAAGGTCGTGGACCGCCTCTACCAGATCCGCAATGCCGACCTTTCCAACATGACCATCATCGAGGGCGACAGCGGCATCATCGTGGTCGATCCGCTCATCTCCGCCGAGAACGCCGCGGCGGCCCTCAAGCTCTATTACGCCCACCGGCCGCACAAGCCGGTGGTGGCCGTCATCTATTCCCACAGCCATGTGGACCATTACGGCGGCGTGCACGGCGTGGTGGATGAAAAAGACGTGGCCGCCGGCAAGGTGCGGATCATCGCGCCCAAGGGCTTCATGGAAGCGGCCGTGGCCGAGAACGTGCTGGCCGGCAATGCCATGAGCCGTCGGGCCCAGTACATGTACGGCTCCCTGCTGCCCCCTTCGCCGCGCGGTCATGTGGGCGCCGGGCTGGGGCTGGCCACCTCCCGCGGCACGTCGGGCCTGCTGGAGCCCACCCGCCTCATCGAAAAGGATGGCGAGACCCTGCAGCTGGACGGCCTTACCTTCATCTTCCAGATGGCGCCCAACACCGAGGCCCCAGCGGAGATGCACTGGTACATCCCGGAACTCAAGGCCCTGACCGCCGCCGAGAACTGCACCCACACCATGCACAACCTCTACACCCTGCGCGGGGCCAAGGCGCGCGATCCCCTGTGCTGGAGCCGTGCTCTGGACGAGAGCCTGCAGCGCTGGGGCGGCGAGGCGGAGGTCCTGTACGGCATGCACCACTGGCCCGTCTGGGGAGCGGAACGGGTGCGTACCGAGCTGGGCCTGATGCGGGACCTGTACCGCTACATCAATGACCAGACCCTGCATCTGGCCAATAAAGGCCAGACCATGCTGGAGATCGCGGAGACCCTGCGTCTGCCTCCCGAACTGCAGCGGGTCTTCAGCCTGCGCGGCTATTACGGCAGCCTCAACCACAATGCCAAGGCCGTGTACAACTATTATCTGGGCTGGTTCGACGGCAATCCCGCGCACCTGCACATGCTGGCCCCGGTGGAGGCCGCCCGCAAATATGTGGAATACATGGGCGGTGCCGATGCCGTCCTGAAGCGGGCCCGCAAGGACTTTGAGGCCGGTCAGTACCGCTGGGTGGCCCAGGTGCTCGACCACGTGATCTTTGCCGAGCCGGACAACAAGGCCGCCCGCGAGCTGGCCGCCGATGCCCTGGAACAGCTGGGCTATCAGGCCGAGAGCGCCCCCTGGCGCAACTTTTACCTGAGCGGCGCCCGCGACCTGCGGGGCCTGCCGCCCGCCGTGCCCGCCAATGCCGCCAGCCCCGTCAACACGCAGGCCAGGGCCATGCCCGCGGTCCTGTACTTCGACTATCTGGGCGTGCGTCTGGATGGGGTCCGGGCCCAGGGCAAGACGCTGGATCTGCTCATCCGCCTGACAGACACGCAGGAAGGCTGGGAGCTGCATCTGGCCAACAGCGTGCTCACGGCGCACAGGGCGGATCGTGACCGTCGTGCCCCCCTGCTCACCTGCACCCGCCTTCAGATGATGGCCCTGTTCGAAGGCCGCCTGACGCCTGAACAGGCCGTGCAGCAGGGCCTGCTCCAGAACGCCGCACCGGTGAAGGAACTGCTCTCCCTGCTGGACAGCTTCCGTCCCGATTTTCAGCTGGTGCTGCCGTAAACCATCCCTGCTGACGCAAAACGGGAGGACGGCCACAGCGGTCGTCCTCCTTTTTTTCTGCGCGTGGAACGGCCACGGGCAACGTCACGGGAGCTGCCGGGCCCTCAGGGCATCAGACACGTCCCATGAAGAGAAAGAGCGTATGCAGGACGCTCAGCGAACAGAGCAGCGCCTGCTCCACCCACGCTCCGCCCCGTCCGCAGCAACGGATCTCCAGGGCTCTATGACGGCAGACGGACATGCAGTCCCGGCACAGGGTGCAGCGCCAGTCCGGGCCGGTGACCCTGCCGTCCCCGTCCAGCCGCAGGGCGCCGTATCGGCAGACCCGCGCACAGGCCCCGCATCCCGTGCAGTGCCCGTTCCGGCGCAGACGCCACGGGGAGAGACGCGCCAGCAGGTTGGCCGTCATCCCCAGCGGACAGATGCCGCAACAATACACCGGGATGCCCAGCTTCCGGCTCAGCCAGAGGGCACAGGGCAACAGGGCCAGCCCCAGCGCCAGCGCGAAGACCAGGGCCCAGGGCCACGGCAGCCCGGCAAGGCGCAGCCCCAAAGGCAGGAGCAGGCTCACGGCCAGCAGGCCCCAGCGCATCTTGCGCCAGAGCGCGGGCACGCCCCGGCCGCTGCGGGGCCCGGCATCCGCCGCCCGGGCATCCCAGACGCCCAGATAGCACAAATGGCTGCACCAGGCACTGCCCGCCAGCAGCAGCGAGACCGCGAACAGCCCGGGCATGAAGAGCGAGCCCCCGCCCCGGTACAGCGGGCCGGACAGGATGAGTCCCGGCACGGGCAGGTGCGGTACGCCCTGCAAAAGGAACAGGCTGTGCAGGAAAAGCCCCGCCAGCAGCTGCCCGAAAAACACGCAGGAAAACAGCAGCCAGATGCGCCGCCGCCATACGGGGGCCCGACGCCTGTCCGCAAGCCAGCCATAGACGAGGCCCGCCCACAGACCGGCCAGCAGGGCCTGCACCGCTCCCCAGCCCGGTACGAGCCGGTGCAGCAGCAAAAGATCAGGCCGCAGCCCGTCCGGCAGCAACAGCAGGGCCGAGACCAGCAGACAGGCGAGCGCCTGGGCACGGGGACCGGAGACCTCGCCCCTGCGGCAGGCGCGACTGCGCAGGGCTGCGGCCGCCAGCAGGGTCAGCGCGGCCACCGCACCCAGTATGCAGACCATCCTCAGCCAGTCCTGGCCCAGTTGCAGACGCCAGCGGGCCAGGGCCAGCGTCGTCATGCCCCACTCCGCGGCCAGCCCCAGCAAAAAGACCGCGGCACTGCGCCGCAGCCAGGCCACCGGCCGCCAGAGCAGCCCGGCCCAGACCAGACAAACACAAGCAAGGCCATGCTGCCCGCTGCGAAAAAAATGGGCTGCCCCCAGCACAAAGGCCAGCGAGGCCCCCGCCAGAGCCGCGCGGCCCTTCCATCTCCCCGGCTGGGGACACGCCCGGGGCGCGGCCTCCATCTGCATGCTGCCGTCCATCCTGCCCTCCTGCCTGTTTGGCCGCCTTCCACGAGGACGGCCTGCCTGTTGTCCCCCGCTGTCACGTCCCCAATGGTCGCATCAGCGTGAGCAGGCCAATCTTGCCACAGCGCCCGCCTCCGGGCTGTGCCCGCAGCCACACGAGCGCGTACGATCTGCTTTTCAGAAAAAATATGTGGGACGGGATGATGACAAAATCCCTTGCACAGCAGCGTACGGCATGCTCCATTCCGCAAAATGGAACGGTGGTCTGGTATCTCCATGCGAAATGGGGAAGGACATGCTCTCCCTCAGGCCTTTCCCCCATCCGTCAGCTGAAAAAGGAGGTTCCATGCCCAGCCATACCGATCCCCTGTTCGACCGTGCCGCCGGTTGTCTCATGGGCCAGATCGCCGGGGATTCCCTGGGCGGTCTGGTGGAATTCTGTTCCCCGGCCACCATCCGCGCACGCTATCCCGATGGTCCCCGTCTGCTGGAAGACGGCGGTACCTGGAACATCCTGGCCGGGCAACCCACGGACGACTCGGAAATGGCCCTCATGCTGGCCCGTCTGCTGGCCGAAGCCGTAGAATATGATGCCGAAGAAGCCCGCCGCCGTTATCTTTTCTGGCTGGAGAGCGGCCCCTTCGACATGGGCCGGACCATCGCCCTTGGCCTGCGCGGGCATCCCGACCCGGACAGCCAGGCCAACGGCGCTCTCATGCGCGTGAGCCCTCTGGGCATCTTCGGCGCCACCCGCCACTGGCACGACGTGGCACGCTGGGCGCAGCAGGATGCGGCCCTGACCCATGCCCATCCGGTCTGCCAGCAGGCCAATGCCCTGTATGCCTGCCTCATCGCGCAGGCCATCCGCAGCGGCGATTCTCCCCAGGACCTGTACGCCTGGCTGCTCAGGCTTGCCCGGCGGCAGCGGCTTGAGCCCTGTCTGTACGAGATCCTGGAGCTGGCGCCGCACGAAGCGCCTGCGGATTATGTACACAAAATGGGCTGGGTCCGCATCGCCCTGCACAATGCCCTGTGGCAGCTGCTGCACGCGCCCACGCTGGAGGAAGGCGTGGTGGATACCGTGCGGCGCGGCGGTGATACGGACACCAACGCCGCCATCTGCGGGGCCCTGCTGGGAGCCGTGTACGGTCTGGAGGCCATCCCGGCGCAATGGCGACAAACCATCCTTGCCTGCCGCCCGCAGGCCGGACGACCGGGCGTGCGCCACCCCCGCCCTGACTGCTTCTGGCCCGTCGATGTGCCGGACCTTGTCCCCCGCCTGCTGGAAGACCGCCGCGATTTCCGCTGGGAACGCTTCTGCTCCACGGAAGACGACCTGCCCACGCTCATCCGCAAGTCCTGATGCCGCGGGACGGCCCGTCTCATGAAGCCCCGGCCGGACAGGCCGGGCGGGAACGCTTTACACACTGCCCAAAGCCCGCCATAGTGGACGGATATGACGGCTGCATGTCCGCACAAGGAGGGGCTTATGGCTGAAACCATGCATGCACTGGTCTATCACGGTACCAACGACCTGCGGCTGGAGGAACGTCCCCTGCCGCAGATACAGGATCCGCGCGACGCCATCGTCAAAGTGGAACTTTCCAGCATCTGCGCCAGTGACCTGCATATCCGCAACGGCGCGGTACCGCGAGCCCTGCCCGGCACGGTGCTGGGGCACGAATTTGTGGGCGAAGTGGTGGCAACGGGCAGCGAGGTGCGCAAAGTGCGCCCCGGCCAGCGTGTGGCCGCCAATGTGGAAACGTTTTGCGGTACCTGCTGGTTCTGCCGCCAGGGCTACGTCAACAACTGCCGTCACGGCGGCTGGGAGCTGGGCTGCCGCATCGACGGCTGCCAGACCGAGTATGTGCGCGTGCCTTTTGCGGACAACGGCCTCGACCCCATCCCCGATTCCCTGTCCTATCAGGACGTGCTGCTGGTGGGCGACGTGCTGGCCAGCGGTTACTTTGGTGCGGAACTGGCCGCCATCCGCCCCGGCGACAGCGTGGCCGTGCTGGGGGCCGGACCCGTGGGCCTGTGCGCCATGCAGTGCGCGCGCCTGTTCGGCCCCGCGCAGATCATCGCCGTGGACATCCTGCCCAGCCGCCTGCAGCTGGCGCAGGAACGCGGTTATGCCGATTTGACCATCGACGCCGCCGCGGATGACGTGGAAGCGCGCATCCTCGACGCCACCGGCGGTCTGGGCGCCGATGCGGTCATCGAATGCGCGGGCGGGCACGATACCTTCCAGACCGCCTGGAAAGTGGCCCGCCCCAATGCCACCGTGGCAGTGGTGGCTATGTATGAAGAAGCGCAGAGCCTGCCCCTGCACCTGATGTACGGCAAGAACCTGACCTTCCGTACCGGCGGTGTGGACGCCACCCACAGCGCGGAGCTGATCCGCCTTATCGAGCGCGGCCGCATCGACACCAACCCGCTCATCACCCACAGCCTGCCCCTGAACAAGATCCTGGAGGGCTACCGCATCTTCGAACAGCGACAGGACGACTGCATCAAGTGCGCCATCACGCCCTGGAAGCGCTGATCGCATCCGACTTCCGTACCCAAGGGCCCTGCGGGGCCCTTTTTTTATGGTGTCCGGCGGCTGACTCTTCTGCCTGCCTTGTTGCCAACGTCGCATAGCCGCTCCTTTCCGCCGAAAAACGGAAAATGGACTTGCCTCGGGACAGCACTTCCGTCTACGCTGTCTATATTCGGGAGGCGGCTCCCTGCCGTTCCCGTCAGACCGTAACCGGAGTTGCGTATGGAACTGTTTTCCGTTCTGGGGCTGGCGGACGCTCCGGTGCTGCTGGCGGTGCTTTCGCTGCTGGCCGCGCTGGTGCTTTCCCTCTTCAGCCTGATCCGTCAGGGAAGGGGGCGCTAGATGCTGGCCGATGTCCTCATCTGGGGCGGCTACATCGCCCTGTTCATCTGGCTGTCCCGCAAGGGCAGCGGGCATGATGTCATGGTTTCGGGCCGCGTGGGTTTCGGCATCCAGGCCTTTGCCTATGTGGCTACCTATATCTCCGCCGTGGCCCTGGTGGGCTTTGGCGGTCTGGCCTATGCCTACGGCATGCAGATGCTGCTGGTGGCCGCCGGTAACGTCTGGCTGGGGACCTGGATCGTCTATCGTTATCTGGCCTGGCCCACCCGCCTGTGCCAACGCAACCTGCAGGCCCGCACCCCGGTGCAGCTGCTGGCCAACGGCCACCGCAGCCCCCTGCTGGGCCGCTGCCTGGCCCTGATCTTCGCCGTGTTCCTGGGCGTCTATGCCTCGGCCGTCATCAAGGGGGCGGCCCTGCTCCTGGCCCAGATCATGCCCGTGCCCGTCTGGCTGCTGGTCTGGATCGTGGCCCTGCTGGTGGCGGCGGCCATCTATATGGGCGGCCTGCGCGGCGTGCTCTATACCGAAGCCATGCAGGGCTTCGTCATGCTGGTGGGCATCTGTATGCTCACCGTGGCCGTGTTCGACAAGGTGGGCGGCCCGGTGGAAGGCATGGCCCGGCTGGCGGAACTGGCGCCCACCGCCACGGCCAATACCGGCTTCGTCTCGCTGGCCGACGGCGGACAGGGCTGGTTCATCATCTCGCTGGTCATCGTCACGTCCGTGGCGGTCTGGGCGCAGCCCCAGATGATCCAGCGCCATTTTGCCCTCAACTCCGCCCGGCAGGTCAACCGCATCACGCCGCTGGCCATGCTGGTGCTGACCGTGCTGGTGGGCGGTGCCTACTATGTGGCCAGCCTGGCCCGCCTGTTCATGCCCGAAGTGGCCTCGCCCGATGACGTCATGCCCGCCCTGGTCAAGATGCTGCTGCCCGACATCGGCCTGCAGCTCTTCGTGCTGGCCATCGTCTCGGCTTCCCTGTCCACGGCCACGGCCATCTTCCACATCGCCGTGGCGGCCATCGCCGAAGACCTGCCGGGCCGCAAGACCTCGCGCGGCATGTGGTTCGCGGGCATCGTCTTCTGTGTGCTGCTCAGCGGCGGCTGTGCCCAGATCAAGGGACAGATCATCGCCATGCTCTGCACCACCAGCTGGAGCATCGTGGGCTCCACGGTACTGGTGGCCTACGTGGCCCTAGTGCGCTTCGGCAAGCGCAGCAGCCTGGCCGCCTGGTGCAGCTGCGCTGCGGGCTTCGTGAGCTGCATGCTCTGGTACCTCATGACGCACCCGCAATTCGCCATCCTGCCCATGCCCTGGCCTTCGCTGGCCGCGCTGCCGCCCTTCTTCGTGGGCTTTGCTTTCTCGCTGGCCGGCTGGGGACTCGGCTGGGCCCTGGACGGCGAGGGCCGCCGGAACTCCTCGTTCTGGCCCGCGGGCATGAAGCCCGGGATGTAATTCTTAAAACACGGGGGAGGGCCCACGGCGTCCGCTGAAGCGGATCATTGGAAAGAAGGGGCCGGAACGGATATGACGGGGGCGGGCAAGCCTCCTGCCGGACAGGCTCCACAAGAATCTTTTCCGGGATCGTCGCCCCAAAAGGCATGGAAGACGGACATCCCTCCTAAAAAAACGCCCATAAAAGGCAGGCCCTCCGCATGATGTCCTGCCTCTGAAAATGCAAAAAAGACCGGTGGCCCGCAGCACGGGCGCCGGTCTTTTTATATCCGTCATGATCCGTGATGATCGTCTCTGCGGTCGTCGTATCCCTTCCGGGAGAGCGGGCAAAAAAATGACTGTCTCCTGCCGGCCGTCAGCCATGCGCGTCGCCGCCTCAGGCCGTCGTACCGCCCTGCTTTTTTCGCAGCCACGCGGCCCGTGCTTGATGCAGCAAGGCCAGCTGCCCGGGGATGACATCCTGCCGCCGGAAATGCCGCTCCACGGTCCGGCGGGCGGCAAGGGCCAGCTCCGCCAGCTGCTGCGGTTGCGCCAGTATGCCCGCCAGTGTGGGGACCAGCTCCGCTGCCCCGCACCAGAGGCCTCCGCCGCCTTCCTGCAGCAGGGGACGGCAGGCCGCATCGCCCGCCAGTACCGGCACCACACCGCAGCTCATGGCTTCCAGCAGCACCGGCGCAGAAAGGCACGATGCCGCCGGAGCCGTGATGACGGCCGCCGTGCGGAGCAGATCCCGATAGGCCAGCAGGGAGAGGCGCTCCGGCACCTCGATCCCGGACGGCAGGGAGGTCCCGAGCGCCGCCAGCGCTTCCCGGCCTGCCGCGCTTTCGCACAGCAGCACCAGGCGGCAGCCCGGGCACTGCGCCAGCAGGACTTCCGCCAGGCGCAGCATCTGCCAGACATCCGCCGCGTCCCGGGCAGCGCACAGAATCCGGGTTCCGGCTTGCGGGCCGGATGCCCCGTTTGGAGTGAGGGGAGAAAAATAGTCCGTATCTACAGGATACGGCAAGCTCACGACGCCCCGCTGTTCCTGATCGCGGTTTTCCGCTTCTGCCGTCAGCCTGATGACCAGATCGCTCTGCTGCATCTGGCGGCATTGCAGCAAATGGCGGACAAGCCCTTTACCGTCCCCGGCAAGCCCGCCGGACGGCAAGCTTTCCGCAAAGCAGGCCACAAAGGCATCAGGAAAGGCATCCCTGAGGAACAGCCCCTGCTCCAGTGCGGAAGAAAGCAGCACCATATCCGGCACAAAACCGCTTTGCCGCAGCAGACGGAAGGCTTGCAGAGCCTGTCGTCCCATCTCCACGGCCCTGTCCAGAGACGTGCCCGCCCCGTCCCCCGCAAGACGCCGGGAGCGGGAGGGGGAAAGGACCACATGCCGCACCCCGGGCACACTGAAATCCCGTCTGCCCCGGCAGGAGGCAAAAAGGATCTCATGCCCCGGCTGCGCGGCAAAAGCTGTCAGCAACGGGCCCAGATCCCCCGGGAAGGTGTGGTTGACGAACAGGATGCGCATGGAAGCTCCCGCGGATGCTGCCAAAAGGCGGGACGGCCTTCAGACCGCCCCGCCGTGTATGCAAGGTTAACCGTTGCTGTGTTCCAGGGTAAAGACCTGCTGCTGTACGGCCTCGCTGGCCGGATCGCCGGTCTCCACCGGTGTCAGACTGGTTTCCAGCGTCAGGCCGCCATCGGCTTCGGCCCCGCCGTTGAAATCATAGCTGCCATCATCCTGCTTCGTCCAGCGGTCATCCAGCTGGAGTGTCTCTTCTCCGGCCTCGTTGACCCCCAGCGTGATGCCGTACCTGTCGGCCAGATCATTGATGCTGGTCAGGCTCAGGGCATCCTCGCCCTTCAGCAGCACCTCGATGCCGCTGACGAGAGGCTTGTCGCTGCTGGTATTGCTCAGCAACCCGTCCAGCGTCAGGCTCGTATCGTCAGAGACCATGAAGTCGATGCCGCTGCCGCCGCTGACCAGATAATCCTGCTGGTCGTAGACGATGATGTCGTTTCCGGCACCGCCGAAGATGGCATCACTGCCCTCGCCGCCGCGCAGGTAGTCGTCCCCGTCCGTGCCGAAGAGGCCTTCCACACCTTCGGGCAGGAGCAGCCCACCGTCCCCGGATTCCTCTCCGCTGAAGGCGGGAGGCGTCGCAGCCGTAGCTGGATCGGCATCCTCTGCCGGGAGCATATCCTCCGCCGTTTCGAACCGCAGCATCTCCACGGGCTCCGGCATTTCATCCGCGTTTTCCAGCCCGGCGAACAGCAGGGGCTCCGCAAGCAAATCATCGGCAAGCGGCGTCTCCGATACCGGCACATCCGCATCCGGCAGATCCGTCATTTCCTCCTGCAGCACGGTCTCATCCTGCGGCAGCGGGATCTCTTCCGCCACAAGAGCTTCGGGGCCGTTCTCCTGTGCCGGGACAGTGTCCTGAAGGAAGGTCTCCGGATCGGCCGGTTCCGGCGTGATGCCGGCAACGAAGGAGGCCGCCGCCGTCAAAAGACCGGCTTCTTCCGCGGCCAGGCGCTGGCGTTCGCTCTGGGCCCGCAGGGCCGCATCATCTTCGCCAGCAGGAATGCCGCCGCCCGTCGTGCCGTTACCGGTCACACGGAATTGCAGATCCTCTGCCGTGTCGGAGGAACCCTGGGCATCCGTCACCGTGAGGTCAAAGCCGATACTGCTCTCGCCCACGGGCAGGTTGTTTTCAAAGCCTTCGGTCGAGAGCGTGTAGCTCAGCTTGCCGTCCGCATAGCTCAGGGTCAGCGTGCCGATCTGCAGGCCGTCACGGTAAACGGGCACTTCCGTGTCCCCGGTCAGACCTTCCACATTGGGCACCGTCAAGGGCGTGCCCACCGCATCCGCATTCAGGCCGCCAAAGGTCACGCTGTGCGCATCCCGGACGTCCGCGTCCGTAAAGGCCAGCGTGCCCGTATTGCTGCCTTCCGCCGGGCCCTGCGACAGGGTCTCGTCGATGACAGGCGCATCGTTCACGTTGCTGACGCCGAACTGCAGGCCGCCCAGCTGGTCCGACGAGCCCTGGGCATCCGTCACCGTGAGGTCGAAGCCGATGCTGCTCTCGCCCACGGGCAGGTTGTTTTCAAAGCCTTCGGTCGAGAGCGTGTAGCTCAGCTTGCCGTCCGCATAGCTCAGGGTCAGCGTGCCGATCTGCAGGCCGTCACGGTAAACGGGCACTTCCGTGTCCCCGGTCAGACCTTCCACATTGGGCACCGTCAAGGGCGTGCCCACCGCATCCGCATTCAGGCCGCCAAAGGTCACGCTGTGCGCATCCCGGACGTCCGCGTCCGTAAAGGCCAGCGTGCCCGTATTGCTGCCTTCCGCCGGGCCCTGCGACAGGGTCTCGTCGATGACAGGCGCATCGTTCACGTTGCTGACGCCGAACTGCAGGCCGTCCGTCGTGTCCGTACCATCATGCGTATCAGACACCGTGATGCTGAAGTCGATGACCTCTGATCCGTTCACGGGCAGACTGTTCAGATAGCCCTCATCAGGCGTGAAGGTATAGGCCAGCGAATCGTCCGTCCCCGTTCCCTTGGTGTACACCAGCTCCAGCTTCCCGATCAGTGTGCCGCCCGCATCATAGACATCCACTGTCGTCGTGCCGCCTTCCTGTTCCAGCGTTGCCAGATCCACCGACAGGGGGGTGCCTGCCGCATCCGCACGCAAACCTTCAAAGGTCACGCTGTGCGTATCGCTGGCATCCACGTCCGTGATGGTCACGGTCCCGGCCAGGGCACCGGAATGCTGCGAGACCGCGATCTCGGGGGCATCATTGCTGCCCTTGATGGTGACGGTGATGGTTTCGGTGATCTTGTTGCCGGTGCTGTCGGCGATGGTGATCTTGCCGAAGCTCTCGGTCGCGGTCTCACCATCCGCCAGATGGTTCATGTCCTCCGTCAGCTCATACCTGTACTTGCCGGTCTTGGGATCAAGGTACAGAGTTCCGTACTTTCCCGTGACCATCTGCCAGACCTGGCCGTCGATGGTCACAGGCTGGGCGCCTTGTGCCGCATAATGCAGAGGATCGCCATGGGTCCCGTCCGGGCCGCGATCCCAGCCTTCGGCTGCGATGGTCTTCTCTGCCGTGGATTTCGGCTCTTCCGCCACATCGATCGCCAGGCTCCTCTCGTCGGTTATCTCCGGCACGCTGTCGCTGCCCTTGATGTGGACCGTGAGTTCCTTTTCGGTGACGCCGCCGTGGCCGTCACCCACCACCACGGTGACCTTGGCATCCACCACATCCGTGGGACGCAGGTTCTTTACCGCGTCGAGAGTATTATTCAGCTCGAAACGGTAGGCACCGGTTTCTTTGTTGATATAGAAGGTGCCGTAGTCGGTCTCGTAGGCATATTCGCCCGTTTCTTCCGAAAGCGTCCCATCCTTCAGGCCATAGCTCAGCGTATCGTCCTTATCCACATCCGTGGCCGAGGCGTTGCCCGTGACAGGCACGTCCGTACCTTCCTTGATGGTCAGTACCGGCGTATCCAGCGAAAGCACAGGAGCATCGTTGGTGCCGTTGATGGTGACGGTAATGGTCTTTGCCACTTCCGCACCGTCCTGGTCCTTGACGAAGATGGTGAAGGTCTCCTCCAAGGGCTCGCTGTCTTCTCCCAGTTCCTGCAGTTCCTGCACTGCCTGCATCTGGTTGTTGAGCTGATAGCTGTAGGTACCGTCCGCATTGATGAAGAGGGTACCGTACTGTCCGGCAGCCATATTGCTAGCCTTGCTGCTTGCTGTGCCCCCACCGGCAGCCACGGAAAAGCTCAGATTACCTTCATTGACGCGGTCGTCCGAGACGTCGAGCTTGCCGCTGACCGTGATGGCCGTATCTTCCGTGGCCTCAAGCGTGAGCTCATCGCCATTGATCACAGGGGCTTCGTTGGTACCCGTGATGGTGATGTGGAGATTTTCCTCCGTGCTGCTGTTGGGAGCATCACTGCCGTCGTCCACAGTGATGGTCAGGTCAAAGTTCGCCTTCTCGCCGGCCAGCAGATCTTCAGCTTCCGCACTGGGCGCGAAGGAATAGCTGCCGTCCTCGTTCAGCGTGAACTCGCCCCAGTTGGTACCGTCCTTGATGAGGGTATAGGTGCCGGGATCGCCCATGTCCTGGCCATCCTTGGGTGTCAGTGTGATGCCTGATCCCTCCGCGGCCGAGACCTTATAGGAGAGATTCTGTTCGTCGCCCTCCCCGGTCTCCTTGCTGCCCACATCCTCGTCATCGGGGTCCGTGGTCGTGACCTTGCCGGACACGATCTCACCCGTGTCCTCAATGGTCAGATCCTTGACCGACTCGATGACCGGCTGGTCATTGATGCCTGTGATGGTCACATGGATGGGGACCTGGTTCGTGCCCGCCGAAACATAGAAGGTCTTCTCGATACTATCGTCTTCGTCCAGGCTCTGGACGATATCGCTGCTGTTGTTGAGCACGAAACGGTAGCCCCACTGGTCATCGTCGCCCCTTTCCAGGATCAGCGAGCCGTATTCGGTCTGGACCACATGGGTCATGTCGCCGTCCACGATGCCGGACTGCCCCTTGTTGTCCACCAGCCAGATGTCATCGGCATCGACCTTCACGGGATTGCCATTGATATCCTTCAGCTCCGTGAAATCGCTTTCCACGGACGGCGGCAGGACGGCCTCGTACTTGCCATCGTCTTCCATGACCTCTGTCGGCGTTTTCGGTTTCTGGAGCTCTATCGAGCCGGGGCCTATGCCGCCTTCCACCTTGGTCACATCAAAGACGATTTTCTTTGTGTCGGTCGCGCCATACGGGTCTGTCACCGTGATGGTGAAGTGTTCCTCGCCCTGCGTCCCGGTCTGGAGCTCTCGGTATGCTTCACTGAACGGGTCCACCACATAGGTGTACTCGCCGGTCTCGGCATCGATGGTCAGGTAGCCGAATTTTCCCTTGATGGTCTGCAGACCGTCCTGGGCCGCAGTAGCCGAATCAGCATCATCCACGCTGTAGCGCAGATCCCCCTCGACATCGTCCACATCATGACCGACGGCCGTGCCCTTCACAGGGGTCCAGTCCTTGACCTCGACAGGATCTTCTTCCGAAACGCTCTGCCCGTCAGGCCCCTTCAGCTCCAGCGTCGGCGCATCGTTCACCCCGTTAATGGTGACGGTGATGTCACCTGTGACGCTCTGTCCGCCGGAACTTCCCATGACCGTAAAGTTCTCCTTCACGGACGTATGGGCGCCATCCTCGTTCAGATATTGCAGCTTGTTACGGCCGTCTTCAGTCAGCTGATAGGTGTAGGACAGGCTGCCGTCTCCATTGCGTGTGACGGTCAGGGTCCCGTACTCACCCTCGGTCTTCCAGGGACCGTCGCCTGTTGTCAGATCAACAGACTCCCCGCCCGGGGAAGCGATGCTCGTGATATGCTGTTCATCCCCGGTATCAGGATCCGTGATCTTGACCGGCTGGATGTTGACGGAGTCTGTGGCATCCTCCGTGATGGACACCGTACTGCCGGAGATACGGGGAACATCATCCTTCCCCGTGATCTCGAAGGTCAGTTCCTTTTCTTCCGAGATGGCATTGTATTCATCAAGCACCACCACGGTGAACGAGGCTTCACCGATGTCGCCCGCCCCCAGATGCTGCGCGGCCTTGTTGTTGAAGACAAAGGTGTATTCACCGGTCTTCTCATTCAGCTTCAGATAGCCGTATTCGCCGGATTGCGCGCCCACATAGCGCACGCCATCTTCCCCCGTGATCTTGATCAGGTACTTGAGGACGCTTCCCTCGTCTGCCGCACTGCCGTCAGGGCTGTCCACGTCCGTAGCGCCTATCTGGCCCGTGACGGTCTTGATGCCACCGTCCTCCACGATGCCTGTGACCGTAAAGCCGTCATCCGAGACATCCAGCCCTGCCTGTCCCTCATCCAGCGTGACCGTCTCCAGCACCGGGGCATCGTTGCTGCCCTTGACGGCGACCTTCAGCGGCTGGTCTGCCCCCTGCTTGTCGCCTGTTCCTGTCCCCTGGGCATGGATGGAGAAATCATCGTACCGGATCTCTCCCTGCTTCAGGGCATTGGTCGCGTCACTGCTGTTGTCCAGCTGGTAGAAATACTGGCCGGTCGCCGTATTGAGATAGAGCGTGCCGTACTGCCCCTGCATGATCTGGATATCGGCATCGGCACTCCAGTCTTCATCCGGGAACTGCTGGCTGATGGCCTTCTGGATACCGAGATCCAGCTTGCTGAAGGCAGAGGAGGTAGGCTCCGGCCCACTCTCCGCCTTGTTGATGGAGAACTCCACCTCATTCGGCCTGCCGTCCACCGTATCATAGTCCTTGGCTTCCAGCTTGCCGTGAGCAGATGGCACACCGCCCGTGAAATCGTTATCGCTCTGGGGATGCTTGTCGGGCACGATGCCAGCTTCCACCACAGAGACCACTGCCGCATCACCCACGAAGACCGTGGCCGTATCCTTGCCGGTGATGGTGATGGTGATCTCCTCCACGCTCCAGGCGCCCTTGTCGTCACGCACGGCCACATGGAAGGTCAGATCTTTCTTCTCCCCTTCCGGCAGGCTGATGACCGCTTCGCTTTCCGGATCCAGATAGAAGGTATACTTGCCGGTAGCGGGGTCAATCTTGAGGGTGCCGAACTCATTGTTGAGCGACGTCGTCATATTGACGCTTTCAGGATTATCCCCGTTCAGGCGTCCAAAATCAGAATCCGACAGCAGCCCGTAGGTGAGCTTGTCCCCCTCGTCTGCATCCGATGCCGTGACCAGACCGGTGACGGAGGCCTCGTCTTCAGCCAGGTCCCGCTTATCTACAGCCGTGATCTCCGGCGCATCGTTGGTGCCGTGGATGGTGAAGGTCTGCTCGACCTTATTCGTCGACGAGGAGCCATGTTCGTCCTTGGCCTTGAACGTGACCTTGAAGGAGAACTCCGTATCCTCGCCATAGGACTTCAGGGCGTCCTTGGCTCCCCCCAGCAACTCCAGCGTGTACTGGCCGGTCGTCTGGTCCAACACCAGCTTGGCCACCTCGACCTCGCCCAGGGTAAGGATCACGGTATCCTGGCTTGCATTGGCCTTGCACTCCAAGGGAATGTCACTCTCGCCTGTTGCCTTCACCCCGGCCACATAGAAGGTGAAAGTGTCATTGCTGGCATCGACATCGCTGGCCGTAAGCTGGCCTTCCACTTTCTGGGACTCATAGACCTCGTTTTCTGCGGGGTTGAGTTCCTTCTTGTTGCTGGTATTGACCGAATCGCCGCTTTCCTGCACACGGCCCACGCCGTCAGCATAGACGTCCTCGGGCGCCCGTTGCGAGAAATTGATGGTCGGACGGTCGTTGGTGCCGTGGATGTTGATGGTGGCCGTATGTTCGCCGTCAGAACGGTTGCCGTTCTGGTCCTCGACCTTGAGCGGGATGTCGATCTTCAGATCCATGTCCTGCGGCAGACCGTCCAGACCGCCCTTTCCCTGGTCCGGGCTGAAGGAATAGATCAGGTCACCGTCTGTCCCGTTCTGCTCCAGCGTGAGCGTGCCCAGCCTGATGGGGTTACCGTTATTGACGCCGGGGATGGTGGCCGTCACCTTATAGGTGCCGTCGCCGTTATCGGTGATGGTGTAGGTGGCGCCCGCCACGGATGTCTCCCCATCCGTTACTGCCAGTGGAGCCTTGACAGGCAGAACGTCACCAGCAATGACCAGGCTGTGCGTATCGTGGGCGTCCTGCTTTTCAAAAGTAACGGTCGCTTCCAGGGTATTATCCCCGGTGAAGGTCTTGTCCGGATCTGTTGCGCCCGGCTTGCTGCCCCAAACGCCAGCTTCATACACATCCAGCGTAGATTCCGTATCGTCCGAGAGCACAGGCTTGTCGTCCGTGCCTTCGATGGTGATGGTGATGGTCTTTTCCGACCACGCGCCCCTGTCGTCCACGACGCGGACCACAAAGGTCTCGGTCACGCTCTCGCCCTTGCCCAGCTTCGTGACGTCCTCGTTTTCCCCGTGGAGCTCATAGGTATAGTTCCCGTACTGGTCCAGGGTCAGGGTCCCGTACTCCGTGGTGGCGACATACCCGCCGTCACCACTCCGGGAGACCTCCACAGGGCCGGTCCCCAGATCATGGCCGCTGCCGTCCTTCCACACCGAGGAGGAGGTCAGCGCCGGATCATAGCCCGTGCCCTGCAAGGAGAACTGCAATCCGTGGTTGTCTCCGTCCGTGGTTTCCTGCCCCGCGCCGTTTTCCCGGTCGTCATCCGAGGCCTGCACACGGCCGGTGAGCCTGACCACGGCATCGGCCGCACTATCGGCCGTGCCGTAGGCATGCAGGCGGTCGTCCGCCACCGCTATTTCCTTGCCGGAGGCATCGAAGAACTTTTTGCCGTCAAGGACGTCCAGCGTCGGCCGGTCATTGGTGCCGGTCACCGTGACCGTCACTTCCTTGCTGGCCCAGGCGCCATGCTCGTCCCTGACGAAGATGGTGAAGGTCTCCGTCAGCGTCTCGCCTTCATTGAGGTAGTCGAGCCTGTCGTACTGCGTCCCGTCACCGGCCGTAAAATCGCTGCTCTCGTCCAGCCTGTAGGAATAGCTGCCGTCCGCTCCGATGGTCAGGCTGCCGTACTGCCCCCGGACGGAGACATCGCCGCCGTCAGTGGTAAAGTCGACGCCATCAGGGGATTCGGCCTTGCCGGCCTCCACACCGTAGACGAGTTCCGCGCCGTGGTCGGCATCCTTGCCCGTGGCCTTGTCGCTGTCCGTGAGCGCACCGTCATACCTGCCGATCTCGTCAGCAGCCGTCCCGTCCTTGCTGGGCGCGTCAACGAGCTCGTCATCCGGCCCATCGACCACGGCACCGTCATCATGACGGCCCACGCCGCTTTCCGTGACGTGCAGCGCACCGCCATCAGAACCGTCACCCAGCTCCAGACGGGGCTTGTCGTTGGTCCCGTGGATGGTGATGGTGATGTCGGTGGAAACTTCCTTGCCGAAGGTATCCTTGACCGTGACGGTAAAGGTCTCGGTCAGCACCTCGCCCTGGGCCAGCTTGTTGACGGCATTGCCGTCCGCATCAAAAGCGCCGGACTTGAGCTCATAGGTATAGGTACCGTCTGCATGGAAGGTCAGCGTACCGTAGCCGGATTCATAGACGGTATCGCCGTTCGGCGAAGTGGAGACCAGCTTGGGCGCCTCCGGCTGGGTCACGGCAGGCGTACCGTCCGTTTTCAGCTGGGCATCCGCGGCATCCACACGGAAGGAGAGGTTCCCCTGGTCGCCAAGGTCAACGTCCGTGGCATCGACCCGGCCAGAAAGGCTCTCTGTCTGGTGATGGCCGGGGATGACATTGCCCTGCCCGTCGACGACATCCCCCGCCTCTGTCGGCGTATTGCCGTCACTGCCGTCATGGTAGACGCCTTCTTCCTTGAAGACGAGATCATCCTTGTCCGTGATGACAGGGAACGCGCTCGAGCCTTCCACCTTGATGACGATCTCCCTGGTGTCGTAAGCACCATGCTCATCCACCACGGTGATCTCAAAGGTCTCGAAATGGGGGTGCTCGGGATCGAGCTGCTGGACGAGCTCGCTCCCGCTGTTGACCACATAGGTCCAGCTGCCGTCAGGATTGACGGTCAGAGTACCGTAGTCGGTCGTGAAAATGGCCTGGGTGCCGCCTTCAGAGCCGATATGCCCCGGCTGCGGCTCATGCCCTGCGGCAGGAGAGGTCGCATGCTCCACGTCTCCATCCGTATGGGTACCGCCGGCAATAAGGATGGTCTGGTCACTGCCCGCATCGGCATCGACGTCCCGGATATCGAACGATCCGGAAAGCTGGGGCCAGCTCGTGGCGTCATCGGCATCAGCGGGGTCGCTCTCTATGGTCTCGAGCACCGCACCGTCCGTGAGGATCTGCCCGTTGCCATCCCGGATCTCCAGCGACGGCTTGTCATTGCTGCCCGTAATGGTGATGGTCACGGTCTCCAGATTCCAGGCGCCGTGCTCGTCCTTCACATAGATGGTGAAGGTATCCGTGATGGTGGCCCCTTCCGGCAGGGCATCGATGGAGGAGATGTCGAAGGTCTCGCCGTCAAGGCTGGCCGTCCCCTGTACGGTTTCGCCCTCGCCCTTCAGGGTATAGGTCCAGGTGCCGTCGCTGTTCAGGACCAGATGGCCGAAGCTCCCTTCCACGGGCTCGCTGCTCTCCACGTCGCCATCCGTGGCATCCTTGCCAAGAAAGATGTCTGCGTCAGGGCTCTGCGCCCCTTCCCAGCTGCCGTCCTGGCTCTTGTCACCGGCCACGGCACCGAACCACAGCTTGTGCCCGGCGTCCACGTCCGCGCCGGTCACCTTGCCTTCCAGCTGCTGCGTGCCCTTGTCATCGGCGTGCGAGCCGTCGTAGGCCTGGTTCTCTTCCTCCGTACCCGGAGCAGTCACCACCTGACCGTCATCGGTACGCCCCACGCCGCTCTCGATGAGCCCCAGCTCGGAATCCGCATCCAGCGTGACCTCAGGCTGGTCGTTGGTACCGGTGATGGTGAACGAGACCTCCTGCTGCTGCCAGGCGCCCTTGTCGTCCTGCACGAAGATGGTGAAGCTTTCCGAGACAGTGGCCCCTTCCGGCAGGTTGTCCAGCGTCGGCTGACCGTCGAAGTCCCAGTCCAGCCCCTGCTTGAGCTCTTCCAGGCCGGCGTAGGTCGTCCCGTTCACCGTGACCGGGAAGGTCAGTGGAATACCGTCACTGTTCCCGTGCAGCGTGTAGGTATAGGAGGCCGTGCCGTTGGCCGTTTCCGTCACGACCAGCTGGCCGTAATGCCCCTGGGCCGTGACGCTGGTCTGGCTGCCCGTGGTCAGCCCCAGGCCTTCGGGCGTCGTCACGCCGGTACCGTCCGCCACGGCAAAGTGCAGGATGTCGCCATGATCCACGTCCGCAGCGTTGATGCTGCCCGTGACAGAAGCGGTCTCTGCGGCATCATTGTCGTAGGGGTTGTTCTCTTCGGGCTGTCCGGGCTTGTCGAAGGGGCTGTGATCGGGCGTCGTCGTATCCCGGCCCACACCGGACTCATACAGCAGGCCGTCCGGGTCGCCCACGGTCAGCGACGGAGCGTCATTGCTGCCCGTAATGGTGATGGTCACGGTCTCCAGATTCCAGGCGCCGTGCTCGTCCTTCACATAGATGGTGAAGGTATCCGTGATGGTGGCCCCTTCCGGCAGGGCATCGATGGAGGAGATGTCGAAGGTCTCGCCGTCAAGGCTGGCCGTCCCCTGTACGGTTTCGCCCTCGCCCTTCAGGGTATAGGTCCAGGTGCCGTCGCTGTTCAGGACCAGATGGCCGAAGCTCCCTTCCACGGGCTCGCTGCTCTCCACGTCGCCATCCGTGGCATCCTTGCCAAGAAAGATGTCTGCGTCAGGGCTCTGCGCCCCTTCCCAGCTGCCGTCCTGGCTCTTGTCACCGGCCACGGCACCGAACCACAGCTTGTGCCCGGCGTCCACGTCCGCGCCGGTCACCTTGCCTTCCAGCTGCTGCGTGCCCTTGTCATCGGCGTGCGAGCCGTCGTAGGCCTGGTTCTCTTCCTCCGTACCCGGAGCAGTCACCACCTGACCGTCATCGGTACGCCCCACGCCGCTCTCGATGAGCCCCAGCTCGGAATCCGCATCCAGCGTGACCTCAGGCTGGTCGTTGGTCCCCTTGATGGTCACGGAGAACGAGGCCTCGGCCTTGCCGCCCTGCCCGTCCTCCACACGCACGGTGAAGTCCTGCCGCACGGTCTCGCCCAGGGCCAGGCTGTCGGCATCGGGGTCATCGTTGTTCAGGGTATAGGTGATGACACCGGTGTCGGCATCGATGGTGATGACGCCATACTCGGTGACGATGCGGTTGCTGCCGTCGGCAAAGCTGTAGGACAGCCGCCCGCCGTCAGGATCGCTGGCCATCACCTGCCCCACGACGACAGGCACACCGGGGGTGAAGACATTGCCCTGGATCTCCTGGCTCCCGTCGGTCTCCACACCGGATTCCACCAGGGTCATGTCGTTACCGTCCACAGCGATGATGCCGCTGATCTCGGGATCGAGGTTCTGGTGCGTCCAGCCGCCGACCTGATCGTCGGCCCACTCCACGCCATCGCCAAAACCGATGTCCAGACGCCCCAGATGATCGATGCCGTCCAGCAGGTCGCTGCCGCCGTATTCGTTATAGCGGCCGCCGCGCGAGGCGCTGCTGCCGGCGGCAGGACCGGCGGCGGGCATCAGGTCTTCGCCAAGAGCCGCGAAGAAATCCTGCCCGCTGATCTCCACCCCTTCCACCTGGAAGGAGGGCATCTCTTCCTTGGAATACGTGGTGTAGAAGCCCTGCAACCGGATGGAAGACCCATCTTCAAAGCTCAGGACAAGATCGTCGCCATTGCGGGTCAGCGTCGCCGCATCCGCAGGAAAATCGAAGATGAAGCGCCCGTCAGGAGCGCTGGGGACGGTCTGTGTGGTACCAGCAACAGGCTTGGCAAGACGGATATCGGCCATGAGGGACCCCCGGATAAAAAATCGTGTGATCTGTCAAAAAAATATGAAAACGTCAAAAGCCCCGTACCGAAAGGGCTCGGGACAGGGCTCGGCTTTGCAAGGCACGCTCGGGGAGCGTCCGGCGTCAGACAGGGGGAAGGCATAAAAAAATCCTGCCACGCCAGATGATTGCACATACGTTGCCCCGGTAAGGAACACGGTGACGCAAATCCCTGGAATCAGGCAGGAACGCTGCGGCCATCCATCAATGACGGCCAGATGAAAATAAATACTCTCTTTTCGATAAATATGTCAATATCCGCCGCCTGACGGTACGGATCGTCCGCAGGGCTGTCGGCTCCCGCCCCTCCGCCGGTGCATGGCATGAAAAAGGAGACCTCCCGGCCCTGAGGGCAGGAAGGTCTCCCCGTATCACAGCGTTATACCGTCAGAAAAGGCCTAGAACAGGCCGGTCACCTGGCCGGATTCCAGATCCACGTCCACATTGCGGAAGGCCGGACGCGAACCCGTACCGGGCATGAGGCTGATGTCGCCGGCCACCGGCACCACCAGGCCCGCACCGCCGTAGAACAGGCAGTCGCGCACATGCAGGCGCCAGCCCGTGGGCGCACCCTTGAGGGCCGGATTGTCGGACAGGGAGTACTGAGTCTTGACCATGCAGATGCCCAGTTCTTCGGCGTCGGGACGGGCCTGCAGTTCCTTGATGCGCTGCTTGGCCAGCGAGGAGAATTCCACGCCGTCGGCGCCGTAGACTTCCTTGGCGATGGTCTCGATGCGCTGCTCGAAGGGCATGGACCAGTCGTACAGGGGGGCGAAGTTGTTGGGCTCGTTGCAGGCGTCCATGACGGCATCGGCCAGTTCCAAGGCACCGTCACCGCCCTTGAGCCAATGCTCGGAGAGGGCCACGCGCGCGCCGGCTTCCTCACAGATGCGGCGGATGGCGGCGATCTCGTTCTTGCTGTCGGTGGCGAAGGCGTTGATGCAGACCACGGGCGACACGCCGGAACGGCGCACGATGCCGATGTGGCGCAGCAGGTTCACGCAGCCGGCTTCCACCAGGCCCACGTCTTCGCGGGTGTAGGGTTCGGGCAGCGGACGGCCGGGCATGGGCGGCTGGGCGCCACCGTGGTTCTTGAGGGCGCGCACCGTGGCCACGATGACGGCGGCATCGGGCTTGAGGCCGCTCATGTGGCACTTCACGTTCCAGAACTTTTCGTAACCGATCTCGGAACCGAAGCCAGATTCCGTCACATGGATGTCGCTGAGCTTGAGGGCCACGCGGTCGGCGATGATGGAGCTCTGGCCCAGGGCGATGTTGCCGAAGGGACCGGCGTGCACCAGCACGGGCTGGCCTTCGATGGTCTGGATCAGGTTGGGTTTGCTGGCTTCCAGCAGCCAGGCCATCATGGCGCCGTCCACTTCCAGGTCGGCGGTGGTCACGGGATTGCCGGCGCGGTCAAAAGCCAGCACCACGCGCGACAGACGCTTGCGCAGGTCGGGCAGGTCGCGGGCCAGGGACATGATGGACATGATCTCCGAGGCGGCCGTGATGTCGAAGCGCGAACGCATCATGAAACCGTCGTTGCGGCGGCCGTCGCCTTCGATGCCGATGATGACGTTGCGCAGGGCCTGACAGCAGAAGTCCATGGCCCAGCCCATGCCCACGCGGGTGGGGTCGATGTTGAGGCGGCGCATGCCGGACAGGCGTTCCAGCTTTTCGTCGTCATAGTTGCGCTCGTGCTGCATGCGCGAGGTCAGGGCCACCATGGCCAGGTTGTGGGCCGAGGTGATGGCGTGGATGTCGCCGGTGAAATTCAGGGAATACGGGGTCAGCGGGATGCACTGGGCCAGGCCGCCGCCCGCAGCGGAGCCCTTCATGCCCATGGTGGGGCCGCCCGAAGGCTGGCGGATGGCCGCCGTGGTTTTGACACCACGCTTGGAGAGGCCCTGCACCAGACCGATGGTAGTGGTGGACTTGCCTTCGCCCAGCGGGGTCGGCGTGATGGCGGTCACGTCCACATATTTGCCATTGGGCCTGTCAGCCAGACGGCGCAGCACCGCCTGTTGCTCGATCTTGCCCATGTAGTGGCCGTAAGGCAGCAGCTCGTCCTTCTCAAGCCCCAGCTCGGCAGCCAGGGTTTCCACAGTTTTCATAGATTTTTCGGCATCCTGGGCGATCTGCCAGTCAGGGTGCTTGGTGGGATCAAGAGCCATGGCTTCTCCTTTTTTGTTTGCCTGTTACTTATCCTTTTACAGGGCTTTGGGTCAAGCAAATGCCTGCCTCCGGCTTGCCTTTGCATGCCATCTGCAGCATGCTTTGCGGATGGAAAGATCCCAGCCCTTTCTTTTGCGCTGCACGCACGGCCGGCTGGCCCTGGAACTGCGCCTGCTGCCCGCCGGGCAGGACTGGCAATTGCTGCTGACCGGCGGCGATGCCCATATCGGTGCCGTGATCCTGGCCGAACCCGCAAACGCCATGCCTCCAGACGTCCCGGAAGCCACGTCCGTCCGCACCGCCGGGCGCAGGTCACGACCGGGGGCCATGGCCGACGCCGCCTCTTCCGGGACGGAAGATGGCGTGCGCCTGCATGTCCTGCGCCGCACAGGACACCACGACGACAAGGCCGCCCTGCCGCTGGCCCGGGACTATTGCCGTGCGCTGAAGGCCACGGTATGCGTCAGCGCGGGCATCCACTATGACCATATCAGCCGCGAGGAGATCGACACGGTACTGGCCCTGGCCCGCATGCTGGGAGCCTGCGGCCTGCGCCGTCTCCGGAGGCTACAGGAGAACGACCATGCTGACAGTGAAAGATCTTGAAGAATTCGAGAACTACATGCGCTCCGGCGAGCTGGAGACCGATTTCAAGGACGGCTGCGAAAACGACCGCTACTATCTGCTGGAGCTGCTGGAAAAATTCATGGACGTGGCCGAACTGGCCGACGAGACGGCCACCAAGGTCATCTTCCGCGGCCAGATAGGCCTGCTGGCCGGTGCGGGGGCCGCCCCCGAAGGTGAGAAAAAGTAACGGGAAAAATATTTTTTGAGGGAAGGAGAGCCTTCCTCCGGGCGCGCGGCTCTTGATGCCCGCAGTTCCCTGTGTCGCAACGGCCCGGCCCTTACGGCCCCTTGAGCCTATTGCCGGCACACGAGATGGGCCCCTCGCCCCTCAGGCCCTTTCCCCACGCGTCATTCCGCAAAGGCCCCGCCTGCCATCGGCAGACGGGGCCTTTGCCATCATCAGGATATGTTTTCGCAAGAACTCCCCTGCCCTACGCCAGCATGCCGGGCAGGGACAGCACATCGTGCATGGCCGCGCAGAGGCGCTCCACGTCCTCGCGGGGGCTCACATAGGGCGGCATCACATAGACCAAACGGTTGAAGGGCCGTATCCAGACGCCCCGCCGCACGAAAAAGTCCTGCATGGCGGCCATGTTCACCGGCCGGGTGGTCTCCACCACGCCGATGCTGCCCAGCACACGCACGTCTTCCACCTGCGGCAGTTCCCGGCAGGGAGCCAGGCCCGCTGTCAGGGCCGTTTCCAGCATGGCCACCTGCTCCTGCCAACGCCCTTCAGCCAGGATGTCCAGGCTGGCGCAGGCCACGGCACAGGCCAGGGCGTTGCCCATGAACGTGGGCCCGTGCATGAAGACCATGCCGTCCCGGCAGATGCCCTGGGCCACTTCTTCCGTGCAGGCCGTGGCGGCCAGCGTCATGACGCCGCCGGTCAGGGCCTTGCCGCAGCACAGGATGTCCGGGCAGACACCGGCCCGCTCCGCGGCGAACAGCGTCCCGGTACGGCCAAAGCCCGTGGCGATCTCGTCGAAGACCAGCAGGGCCCCGTGCTCACGGCACAGGCGGGCCATGCCGCGCAGATAGTCGGGATGATAGAACCACATGCCGCCCGCGCCCTGCACCAGCGGCTCAAGGATGACCGCCGCGATGCGCTCTCCCTGCTCCGCGAAAATGCGGCGGGCGTCATCCAGGCTGGCCGGATCGAAAGGCTGGTCGAAACGGCAGGAAGGCCGTTCCATGAAGATCTGGCGCGGCAGCATATGCGTGAACAGGCAATGCATGCCGGTCACGGGATCGCACACCGACATGGCGCCGGTGGTATCGCCGTGATAACCGCCCCGGGGCGTGAGGAAGCAGGTGCGCTGCTTCTGGCCGATGCCCTGCTGGTATTGCAGGGCCATCTTCAAGGCCACTTCCACCGACACGGAGCCGGAATCCGCCAGAAAGACGCGCGCCAGGCCCTGCGGCAGCATGGTCAAAAGGCGTTCACCCAGCTCCACGGCAGGCGCATGGGTCAGACCGCCGAACATCACATGCGGCATCCTCCCGGCCTGCCGCTGGGCCGCAGCCACCAGACGCGGATGGTTGTAGCCGTGGATGGCCGTCCACCACGAGGACATGCCGTCCACCAGCTCCCGGCCGTCGTCCAGCACGATGCGGTTGTGGTGGCTGCGCGCGACCGCGAAGACCGGCAAAGGATCCACCACGGACGTGTACGGATGCCAGAGGATGCGCCTGTCCCGCAGCGGCAGGGGCTCTTCCTCGCCCGCTGGTGCCTGCCGCCCTGTCAGGGACGGCACATGCCGGGACAGCGCAGGCAGCAGCACGGCGCAGGCATCGGCCAGCTCCTGCCAGCCCGCCGCATCCAGCCGGGCCACACGGGGCAGGACGATCACCGGAGCATCCTCGCCCCAGGCCGCCAGACGGCGACGCAAAAATTCAGGATTGTCGGCCAGTACCCGTTCCCGGTCATGCCGTTCCCCGGCGCTCAGGCCTTCCGGCTCTTCCGGCGCCATCAGGACCACCGCCGCCGGGCGCAGTCCCTTCAGGCGCAGGGCCTGCAGGGAGAGCAACACATGGTTGAGCGCGCCCAGGCAGTTGCTGCCCACCAGCAGGACAGGCAGATCCAGGGCCGCCATGAAATCCAGCGTGTCTTCTTCCTCATTGATGGGGACAGCCATGCCGCCCGCACCTTCCACCAGCAGCAGGGAGGCCTCCGTCTCCTGCCAGTGGGCCCGGACATCCTCGGCCAGCCCGGACACCGTCAGGCGCTGCCCTTCTTCCCCTGCCGCCAGATGCGGCGAGGCGGGCAGACAGAAGCAGTGCAGGGTCGCCGCAGGCTCTGGGGACAAGGGGGGCAGGTCGGCCACGGCGCGCGCGTAGGCCACGCCGTCAGCCAGAGCGGAGGTCGCCAGCTGCTCCGGCCGCACGCCGGTCTGGACGGGCTTGAGGGCCTGGGCCGCCACGCCCCGGCCACGCAGGGCCCGCAGCAAGGCCGCCGTGAACGCGGTCTTGCCCACGTCCGTCCCGGTGCCGGTCACGAAAAATCCCTGTACGGGGCCCCTGTCGCCGGGGCGACCCGCTGTCATCTTTCCAGCACTCATGGACGTGCCACCTCCAGCCCCGCGGCTTCGATCATGCGGATGTCCTCTTCCACGCCCATGCCCTGCGTGGTCAGGTAGTCACCGGTCATAAGGGCGTCGGCCCCGGCCCGGAACATGTCGCCCTGGCGCTCCCGCAAGGTCTCGGGCCGTCCGCCGCAGATGCGCAGGCTGGCTTCGGGCAGGATGTGCCGGAACAGGGCGATGATGCGCAGGGCCTCCTCCGGTTCCAGCAGGGGCTGTGCGGCCAGCGGCGTCTGCGGATGGGGATGCAGAAAATTCATGGGCACATGGCGCACGCCCAGCTCCCGGAGGCTGAAGGCAAAGTCCATCCTGTCCTCCCAGCTCTCGCCCAGGCCGAACAGCCCGCCGGCGCAGACCGAAAGGCCCGTTGCCTGCGCACGCAGCACCGTATCCCGACGCTGGTCCCAGAGCTGTGTGGAACAGATGCGGGGATAATAGGCACGCGATGTCTCCAGATTATGATGGTAGCGGCGCACACCGGCCTGTTCCAGTTCGCGCAGATGTTTTTCCGGCAACCGCCCCAACGAGGTGCAGACCCGGCGGCGCACGTCTTCCGGCAGGTCACGCACCACAGCCAGCAGGCAATGCAGCTCCTGCTCTTCCAGGGCCCCTCCGCTGGTCACGATGCCGATACGGCGCACGGGCCAGGCAGCCAGCCGCAGGATGCGTTCACGCAGTTCGGCGGCCTCCAGAAAGGGGAAATGGGCGATGGGCGTGTGGTTGTGGCTGCTCTGGGAACAAAAACGGCAGTCCATGCCGCAATCGCCGCTGCGGGCATTGATGATGGCGCACAGGCTGATGCGCTTGCCGTGATGCCGCTCGCGCAGGGCAGCGGCGCTGTCCAGCAGGGCCTCCAGCGGCGCATCAAGAAGACGGACCGCTTCAGCGGGCGTGGCGGGTACGGGAAAAACAGGATGGTTCATGCGATGGATCCTTGGGGGAATGCTTGGGACGAAGGGGACAGAGTCGATGCCTGTCCGGAGAGGTGGGAGCGTCATGCTCCCCCGGAAGGCATATGCTGTACCAAGGCAGCATATGCCCTTCCGGTAAAAGAAAAAACCCGCCGGGCGGCGGGTGTTTGTGCTATTGGGCCTTGCGACGCTTTTCCCACAGCTTCATGTCTTTCATTTTGCGGCGACGCTCGCGCTGCAGCGCCTTGCACACCAGAGGCGTATCTTTCTTGAAGCCCCACTTTTCGCGATAGGCCGCGGCATCCATGCCGTGCATGGCCAGATGGCGCTTGGTGAGGATCTTGAAAGTCTTGCCGCATTCAAGACACGTTACAGACTTTTCCTTGATGGACTTGCGGGCATCCTGCTGCATGTCGGCGGAATCCAGCTCCACAGGCATTTCGCCCTCGGCGACGGTACGGATACCGGCAGCCACTTTCTGGATAAACGAAGTGATTTCTTCTTCCGACATGACGCGCACGCTGGCCTGCGCCCTGGCAATTTCCAGTGCTTCTTTCAAATAATCATCCATGGTGTACCTCATGCGTATAGCCTGCAACAGTGGAATTGCATTCCCCTCGTTGCGCCAATTTCAACAACTTTTACTGGGTACAATAGACGACAGCGTTTCGTCAACAAAGACGAAACGCAAAATCGTATATTTTTCGCCAGGATGGGTTAACGCCAGTCCATACGGTCATAGGGAGAGACCGTTCCCCAGAACGTTTCATCCATGTAACGCCACTGCAATGCGCCGATGTTGCGCTGCGGCATGATGCCTGCAGCAGGGACAGCCGCGGTCTCGACCATGAAGGCTTCACGGGCACGCTGCTCGAATGCGGCGATATAGTCGGCGCGCCCCAGAGGTAGGGCCGTGATGGAGGTGATGTCCTCGGGCAGGGGCTCACGGTATTCCAGTACGATCTTGTCACTGTCGAAATTGAAGCGGTTGGCGAACATGCGCGCCAGCCAGCGACGGGGCGGCTGGCCGTCCTGCGCGAGGATGCGGGCCCCCTCGGGGTCTTCCAGGGGCAGGAAGGCGTCACGCTTTTCGCTGGTGACATAGGTGCAGGCCTGGAAGCCCACGCCGCCGATGGTCTCCACCCCTTCGTTGATGCTGAAGGGATGGCGCATGATGCCGTCCCAGTACCAGCCGTTGGGGACTTCGCCGTGAGCCACGATGGCCAGAGGCGACGCGCCGTCGCCCTTGCCGTAGACCGTGACCCAGCTGTCCACCAAAAGCCCTCCCATGGCGCCGGAACTGGTCAGGCGCGAGGCACCCGTCATGCTGCCCATCAGGGGCAGGTCACGGGCTTTGAGGGCAAGAGCGGGCTGGGAAGACGAAACATAGGTATCGCCCACCAGACCGCGCTGCTGCCCGGCCACACAGCCGGCCAGCATGATGACCAGACAAAGGATACTTGCCATTTTCATGTTCATGATAGCCTCCTCCTGCCGCAAGGGCAGGCAAACCTGCGGGCATGCCCGCAGTCAAAAGCCGCCGGGCGTTCCGGCTACAGGCCTTTTTTCTTCAACTTTTCGATGAGGGTCGTCCGCTTGATGCCCAAAAGCTCCGCAGCCTGGTTCTTCACTCCGTCGGTCCGCTGCAGGGCCTCTTCGATCAGGTGCATCTCCACGGCATCCAGGAATTCTTTCAGTCCCATCCCCCGGGCCTCCAGAGTCTGGAGGTCCGGCCAGACGAAACCAGAGGAAGGGCTGGAGGCAGCCGCAGCGGGCTCCCCGTTCCCGGCACCGGAAAGGACGTCAGCCTCAGGGGCATATTCCTCCACTTCCGGCAACAAGGCAATATCCCCCACGCTCTGGAGCAGACGCGCCGGCAGATCCTCCGGGGCCACGACATGCCCGTCGACCAGCACGCTCAGGCGCTCCATGACGTTTTCCAGTTCGCGGACATTGCCAGGCCAGGCATAGGCCAGAAGGACGCGCTGCACGACGGGCGAAAGCTCCAGCGGGGGCCTTTCCTTCTTGCGGCAGAAGCGGCCCAGGAAATGCCGGGCCAGCAGCAGGACGTCCTGCCCCCGTTCGCGCAGGGGCGGCAGATGGATGGGGATGACGTTGAGGCGGTAATAAAGATCTTCGCGGAAGGTGCCCGCGGCCACGGCGGCTTCCAGATCCCGGTTGGTGGCAGCCACGATGCGCACGTCCACCTTGCGGCAGCCCGTGCCGCCCACGCGTTCTATTTCCTTTTCCTGCAGCACGCGCAGGATCTTGACCTGCAAGCCGGGCTCCATCTCGCCTATCTCGTCCAGGAAGATGGTGCCCCCGTCCGCCAGTTCGAAACGGCCGGGGCGGGAACGCAGGGCGTGCGTGAAGGCTCCCTTTTCATGGCCGAAAAGTTCGCTTTCCAGAAGATCACGGGGGATGGCGCCGCAGTTGACGGGCACGAAGGGTCTGTCAGCCCTGGGGCTGGCAGCATGCAGGGCCCGCACCAGCAATTCCTTGCCTGTTCCCGATTCCCCGGTTACAAGCACAGTGCTGTCCGTGGGCGCCACTTTGCCCAGGATCTTGAACACACCGGCCAGGCTGGCGCTTTGCCCGATGATTCCGTTGCTCTTGAGCTCCATGCATATTCTCCACGTTCATGGCCTTTACACTGTCAATACACTGACAGGCCATCAATTTCCAGTAAAAAAACAGGGATGCATCTTCCCTTCCGCACGACCGTCATGAAAGATTCCTCCGCCGCTGCCCGGCCTTACCGTTGCCCCGATTTTCCTTCCGCTCCTGTGGATGCCGTCCGTGCGGAACTTGCCGGCGCCCTGGAACACGGCAATGCCGTCCTGAGCGCCCCTCCCGGCGCCGGGAAAAGCAGCCGCGTGCCCCTGTGGCTGCTGGAGGCCCCCTGGCTGGAGGGCAGGAAGATCCTGCTGCTGGAGCCGCGCCGGGTGGCTGCCCGGGCCCTGGCGCGTTACGCCGCCCGCCTGCTGGGCGAGGACGTGGGCCAGACCGTGGGCTACCGCATGCGGCAGGAAAGCGCCGTCTCGGCCCGGACCCGGCTGGAGATCATCACCGAAGGGGTGCTGACCCGCCGCCTCCTGGCCGATCCCGAGCTCTCCGGCGTGGGCTGCGTCATCTTCGACGAATTCCACGAACGTTCCCTACATGCCGACATGGGGCTGGCCCTCTGTCTGGAGAGCCGGGCCGTGCTCCGGCCCGACCTGCGCCTGCTGGTCATGTCCGCCACGCTGGACAGCCACAAGGTGGCCGCCCTGCTGGAGGATGCGCCGGTCATCGCCTGCGAGGGCCGCCAGTTCCCTGTGGAAGAACGCTATCTGCCGCTGCCGCCCGCCGCGGCCCACAGCGGCCCCCAGGCCCTGTGGCCGCACATGGCCGATGTCATCGCGGCCCTCATGCGTCAGGAATCCGGCAGCCTGCTGGCCTTCCTGCCCGGCACGGGCGAGATCCGCCGTGTGGCCGAGCTGCTGGAAGGACGCCTGCCCGCCGATACCCGCCTCTACCCTCTTTACGGGATGCTGAGTCCGCAGGAACAGGATGCGGCCATCGCCCCGGCAGCCGCAGGCGAGCGCAAGGTCGTCCTGGCCACGGCCATCGCCGAGACCTCCCTGACCATCGAAGGCATCCGTCTGGTGGTGGACGCAGGCCTTTCCCGCGAGAGCCGTTTCGATCCGGCCAGCGGTCTTTCCCGCCTGGAGACCGTGCGCGTCTCGCTGGCCGGGGCCCGGCAGCGGGCCGGTCGCGCCGGGCGTCTGGAACCCGGCATCTGCTGCCGCCTGTGGCAGCAGGCCGAAGAACACGGCTTCCGCCCCCAGCAGCGGCCGGAGATCCTGGATGCGGACCTTGCGCCGTTCTGCCTGCAACTGGCCGTCTGGGGCGCACGCAGGCCCGAAGACCTGCCCTGGCTGGACCTGCCTCCCAAGGCCCATCTGGCCGTGGCCCGGGAACAGCTGGCCGGGCTGGGAGCCATCGAGCCCGGCACGGAGGAACTGCTGCCCACGTCCCTGGGCCGGCAGCTGGTCAAGCTGCCCCTGCCGCCCCGGCTGGCCTGCCTGCTGCTGCGCGCCCGGGAACACGGATACGGCGCCCTGGCCGCCTGTGTGGCTTCCCTGCTGGATGAGCGCGATCCCCTGCCGCTGGCGGACGCCTCGCTGGCGCTGCGCCTGGACCGCTTCTGCGCGCCCGGCGACGGCCACGGAGCCTTCCGCCGTCTGCGCCAGTGGGCGGAACGTATGGCACGACTGGCGGACATCCCCACCGGCAACGGTTCCGATGCCTCCGGGGCTTCCCTGCTGCGCACGGCACGGCAACAGCTGCCCCATCTGGGCGAGGTCGTGGCCCTGGCCTATCCCGAGCGGGTGGCCCTGCGCAGCGGCGAGAACAACGGCATGGCCCAGTACCTCATGCGCAACGGCAAGGCTGCCGTCCTGCCCCTGACGGACAGTCTGGCCCGGCAGGACATGCTGGCCGTGGCTGCCGTGGATGCAGGCACGCGCGGCCGCATCCGTCTGGCCGCAGCGCTGGAGCAGGACGTGCTGAAAAAACTTTTCCGGTCAGAGATCACCGAAAGCGAAGACCTGAACGTCAGCCCGGAAGGCCAGGTCAATGCCCGCCGCCGTCGCCGTCTGGGGGCCCTGCTGCTGGACGATGCACCGCTGCCCCGTCCCGATGGCGACGCCTGCGCCCTGGCCCTGTGTGCCTTCATCCGCGACCAGGGGCTGCGTGTCCTGCCCTGGGGTGAGCCCGCGCGCCAATGGCTGGCCCGTGTGCGCCTGCTGCACCAGACATGGGGCGATCCCTGGCCCGACCTCTCCGATACCTGGCTGCTGGACGAGCTGGAAAACTGGCTGGCGCCCCATCTGGGCACCTGCACCGACCTGCGCCAGCTCTCCGCTGCCCGGCTGGCCGATGCCCTGCGCTGTCTGCTGCCCTACCCCCTGCTGCGACGACTCGAACAGCTGGCCCCCGCACAATGGCAGGCCCCTTCCGGCAGATCCCATCCCATCGTGTATGATGCCGAAGGCGGGCCCTTCGTGGCCGCCAAGCTGCAGGAATTCTTCGGCTGCGAGGATACGCCCCATATCGCCGACGGGCGCGTGCCGCTGACCCTGCATCTGCTCTCGCCCGCCGGGCGCCCCCTGCAGATCACGCGTGACCTTGGCCACTTCTGGCGCAACGGCTACCCGCAGGTGCGTGCCGAGATGCGCGGCCGCTATCCGCGCCATCCCTGGCCCGATGACCCGCTGTCCGCCCAGGCCACGGCCCGCACCAACCGCCAGCTGGCCCGAGGCAAATAGGTCGTTTTTTGGGGAGGGGGACCCCCCTTTGGCTGGCGCACAAAGGGGTTCCCCCTCCCCAAACCCCACCCCTTCCCCAAACGCGCGTTATTCAGGAAGATGGAGGCTGCGGATGCGCAACGGTCTCCCTTCGCTCACAGTCCCCCGGCACACCACAAAAACGACAATAAAAAAAGCTAGGGCCGCAAGCCGCCTACGGTGCAAAAGCGGCTGGTCGTATGGCCTCGAACACGCCTCCGCGCGTCCGGAAAAATATCTACTTGAAAACGCGTCCTGCCCCACTGCCGGGAAAAAACGAAGGCTCCGCCAAGAGTACGGCAAAATACAAAGAGCCCAGCTCATCCGCCCTTCCCGGGCAACTTCCAGCTTTCCCCCCGGCCATACTCCGGCTACACCGCCTCTGACGAAAGCATCCTTTCAAAGGATCTCCCCGCGTCCATCTCCCCATACATCGGGGGACCGGCAGCAAAGGCTGCCCGCCGCATCACGCGTCACTGTCAAAAGACCATACGAGCGGTTTTTGGGGAATGGGGGAGTTTGAGGGGGAAGGGCCCTTTTTTCCGCCAGAAAAAGGGCCCTTCCCCCTCAAATCAATCTCTCCGCTCCCCGACTCACCACAGTGAGCGTACGAAATCGCGTATGCGTTCTTCGCTGTAATAGTCCCTGCCGGGCTGGGCAAAGCCCACATGCCCGCCGTGCGGGGCCACTTCCAGATGCAGGGTCCCGCTTTTGGCCGCCATGTCCACGGGATAGCAGGAAGGCGAGCAGAAGGGATCGTCTTTGGCCAGCAGCATATAGAGCGGTGTCTGGATGGACGGCAGCCAAGGCAGCGAGCTGTTCTCGCGCCAGTAATCCTGGGCGCTGGCATAGCCGTAGAGGGGCGCGGTGAAGCGGCCGTCGAATTCCGCGAAGGTACGGAACTTTTCGATGCCCTCCACCGAAGGGTAATTGGGGAACCGGGCCGCTTTTTCACGTACCTTGGGACACATGGTCCGCAGGAAATAGCGCAAATAGATGCGGCAGCCGGGCCCGTCCATGACTTTGGCCGCGCCCACCAGATCGCAGGGCACGGAGACGACCGCCGCCGCACGCACCAGCGGCGAGACCTGCTCCCTGGCCAGATACATGCAGGTCTGGTTGCCGCCCATGCTGAACCCGGCCAGCAGGATGGGCAGATCCCACTGCTCGGCGTAACGCACCACCGTGGCCAGATCGACCGTCACGCCCATATGGTACAGGCGGTCGGTCCGGTTGGGCTCGCCGGAGCAGCCGCGCATGTTCCAGGCCAGCACCCGGAAACCTTCTTCCAGCAGCACGCGCGCCAGTCCCAGGATGTACCGGCGGCGGCTGTGGCCTTCCAGACCGTGCGACAGGATGGCCACCCCGCGTTCCGGCAGGCCCGGCGAGGGCGTGTGGACATCCACATCCAGAAAATCCCCGTCCGGCGTATCCAGACGTACCCTTCGGCAGCGGGCGGCCTGTGCCGCATCGGGAAAGTCCAGACGGCGGCATTTGGCGGACCAGATGGTGTTGACATGGGCATTGCGCAGCCAGAGCGGCGCGCGGTAGCGGCTGGGCAGTATTGGCATGACGGCAGGCCTCGTGTAAGAACGGTGGGATGCAAGCAAACTTTCATCCTAGACCTGTCAGAAAGGCCCTGTCAAACGCCGCTCCCCGGAAAACGGACGTCCTCATCCTGGGGGCAGGCGCGGCGGGCCTTATGTGCGCCCGCGAAGCCTCGGCCCACGGCCTGGACGTGGCCCTGCTGGAACGTGCCCCCTCCCCCGGCCGCAAGCTGTGCATCAGCGGCGGCGGCAAGGCCAACTTCACCAACCGCCGTCTGGCGGCCCATCACTATGCCTGCGCCGATCCTTCCTTTTGCGAGCCCGCACTGGATGCCTTCACCCCGCAGGACATGGAGCGCCTGGTGCATGGCTGGGGCCTGCCCGTAGAAGAACGCGCCCACGGCCAGCTGTTCCTGACTGTCCCGGCCAAACGTTTGCTGGATGCCCTGGTGCAGGATTGCCGCCGTCAGGGCTGTGCCCTCCACTGCCAGACCGACGTGCATGACGTGGTGCCCCTGCCCGATGGTGCGGGCTTCGAGGTCGGCAGCTCGCAGGGCCTCTGGCGCTGCCGCCGTCTGGTGCTGGCCCTGGGCAGTCCCGCCTGGCCGCAGTGCGGAGCCACGGGCAGCGGGTTCCGGCTGGCCCAGGCACTGGGGCACCGCCTTGTGGAGCATGCTCCGGCGCTGGCCCCCTTCCGCATGGTCCCCGGCTGGCTGGACGACAATCTGGCGGGCATCAGCCTGCCGGTGCGCATCGGCCTGCCGCAGGCCGGGCTTTCCCCTTCGCTGGCCGCGGATCCCGTCTGGCAGGACGACCTGCTCTTCACCCACGACGGCATCAGCGGCCCGGCCAGCCTCAAGGCCTCCCTGTTCTGGCGGCCGGGACAGGAAGTTGCCCTGGACTTTTTGCCCGGCAGCGATCTGGCCGCCCTGCTGGACGGCCCCGGCCAGGGCAAGCAGACACCGCGCGGACTGCTGCGCCGCCTGCTGCCCCAGCGTCTGGTGGACGCCCTGCTGCCGCCGGAGACTGCGGGCCGCAAGATAGCCGAACTTTCCCGCGCCGCCCGGCAGCAGATCTGTGCCCGCATCCATGATTTCCGTACCGTCCCCGCCGGTCTCGCCGGGCTGAAAAAAGCCGAGGCCTGCCGCGGCGGTGTGGACACCCGGCAGGTGGATCCCTACAGCCTGCAAAGCACGGTGCGGGAAAACCTCTGGATCGTGGGCGAGCTGCTGGATGTCACCGGCCTGCTGGGCGGCTACAACCTGCACTGGGCCTGGGCCAGCGGCATGGCCGCCGGGCGGGCCCTGGCCCTGTTCGCGGGTAAGTAGGCATTTTTCTTTTTTATGGGGAAAGGGGCGCTTTGGAAAAAGCGCCCCTTTTTCTGCGCACCATGCCGTAAAACCTTTCTTTGGCGGGATGCGGCTCCTCATCGCCGACGAACGGTGATGGTGGCATGACAGTATCTTCCGCATCCGGCCGGATCTGCCGGCATCGCCAAAAACAGGCAACTAATTGCAAAGATCGTTTCTTTCTTCCTTCGTGTGCTCTGCCTATACAGGGATCACAGCCAGATGCTGACGGAGGTACGTCATGAATACGATCACGAGAGAAAACCAGCTTGCCCGCCGCCGCTTCCTTGCCGGTGGCCTGGCCGTCGGAGCGGCCGCTCTTCTGTCCTCCTCCCTGCACGGCATGGCCCATGCCGCGGCACTGTCCTCCCCATCCGCCACAAAAAACAGGCAGCAGCCCCGCTCCCTGCCGCAACGCCGTCTCGGCTCCTTGCAGGTCTCTGCCATCGGCCTCGGCTGTCTGCCCATGGTAGGTTACTATGGCGGCACCTATGCCAAAAAGGACATGATCGCCCTGATCCGGCGGGCATACGACAGCGGCGTGACCTTTTTCGATACGGCCGAAGTCTACGGCCCCTATACCAGTGAGGAATGGGTCGGCGAAGCCCTGGCCCCGGTACGCGACAAGGTCGTCATCGCCACCAAATTCGGCTTTGGCGTCGAAGAAGGCCGACCCACGGCCCTCAACAGCCGTCCCGACCACATCCGGCGGGCCGTGGAAGGTTCCCTGCGGCGCCTGCGCACCGACCACATCGACCTGCTCTACCAGCATCGTGTGGACCCCAAGGTCCCCATGGAAGACGTGGCCGGAACGGTGAAAGACCTCATCCGGGAAGGCAAGGTCCTTCACTTCGGTCTGTCCGAGGCCAGCGCGGCCTCCATCCGGCGGGCCCATGCCGTCCAGCCCGTCAGCGCCGTGCAGAGCGAATACTCCCTTCTGTGGCGCGAACCGGAGACCAAGATCTTCCCCACCCTGCGGGAACTGGGCATCGGCCTTGTCCCTTACTGCCCTCTGGGACGGGGTTTCCTGACCGGCGCCATCGACGAGAACAGCCGCTTCACCACAGGGCGCCTATCCACCCTGCCGCAGTTCACTCCGGAGGCCCTGAAGCACAACATGCCCCTGCCCCGCCTGATCCGTAGCTGGGCCGAGCGCAAGCATTGCACCATGTCCCAGTTCGCCATCGCCTGGCTCCTGGCCCAGGCCCCCTGGATCGCTCCCATCCCCGGCACGACCAATCCGGCCCATCTCGACGACTTTCTCGGCGGTGCCGCCGTGAGCCTGACGCCTGGGGAGCTGGAAGAATTCGAACGGGAATACGGCGGGATCACCCTCATGGGGCATCGTGCGGACGCCTTTACGGAAAGCCAGATCGACAAGTAAGGCCGGAGGGATGTTCCCGTTGCGGCGGATCTGCATGGCAGACCGGGAGGAACAATAAGCAAGAACACGGGGCAGGCAGGCTCGTCCAGCGCGCGGATCATGGGCACCGTGCGGGACGCCCTTCTGCCGCACGGCCCGCTGTCATCCTGGCACCCAAACTGTCCGCCAACTGAACCGCCAGCAGCATGTCCTTTCCTGCTCCTGCTGTACGGCTTCCGCCACCGCTGAACCCATAACGCAAAAAGAGCCCCCGCATCAGGCAGGGGCTCTTTTTTATCGCATGTGTCGGGCAGACGGTTAGCCGCCCAGATAGGCTTCGCGCACACTGGCGTCGGCCAGCAGATTGGCGGCCGTGTCCTCCATGGCCACGTTGCCCACTTCCAGCACATAGCCACGCGAGGCCAGCTTGAGGGCCGCGCGGGCGTTCTGCTCCACCAGCAGCACGGTGACGCCCTTCTGGTTGATGGCGCGCACGGTCTCGAAGATGGAACGCACCAAAAGCGGCGCCAGGCCCAGCGAGGGTTCGTCCAGCAGGAGCAGGCGCGGCTCGGCCATGAGGGCGCGCCCGATGGCCAGCATCTGCTGCTCGCCGCCCGAAAGCGTGCCCGCCAGCTGCTGCTTGCGCTCGAACAGGCGCGGGAACAGTTCGAAGATCCACTCCAGGGTCCGCTCGCTGCGTTCCTTGTCGCGGATGCAGAAGGCCCCCAGGCGCAGGTTCTCCAGCACGCTCATGGTGCCGAAGACCCGGCGGCCTTCGGGCGACTGGGCGATGCCCAGGTTCACCACTTCGTGGCTGGGGTATTTGAGCAGGGGCTTGCCGTCAAAGATGATCTCCCCTTCGCAGGGCCGCACAAGACCGCTGATGGACAGCAGGGTCGTGCTCTTGCCCGCGCCGTTGGCGCCCAGGATGGTCACGATCTCCCCTTCGTCCACGTGCAGGTCGATACCGTGCAGCACTTCCACGCTGCCGTAACGGACATGTATGTTGGATAGCGTCAGCAGTGCCATATTACCACGTCTCGGAATCGTCGGAACCCAGATAGGCCTCGATGACCGCAGGATGGTTGCGGACATGGTCGGGCGTGCCCTGGGCGATGAGGGTGCCGTTTTCCAGCACCACAAGGTGTTCACAGATCTGCATGACCAGGCGCATGTCGTGCTCGATGAGCAGCACGGTGATGCCACGGTCACGGATGGCCGCGATGGTATCCACCAGGGCCACGGTCTCCTGGTCGTTCATGCCGCCCGCGGGCTCGTCCAGGATCAGCAGCCGGGGGTCGGAGGCCAGGGCGCGGGCGATCTCCAGCAGGCGCTGGTTGCCGTAGGAAAGACTGCTGGCGGCCTCGGCGTAATGGTCGGCCAGGCCCACGAACTCCAGCTCTTCCATACAGCGTTCCACAGCGGCCTTTTCCTCGCGGCGCTGCCAGGGCGTGTGCAGCATGGAGGACAAAAAGCCGGACTGCAGGCGGCAGTGACGGCCCGCCAGTACGTTCTCCAGCGCGGGCAGCTTGCCGAACAGACGGATGCTCTGGAAGGTGCGGGCAATACCCATCTCCACGATATTGTGCGGGCGCTTGCCGGTGATGTCCTGGCCGCCGAAGGTGATGCGGCCGTGTTCGGGCTTGTAATTGCCCGTGATGCAGTTGAAGACCGTGGTCTTGCCCGCCCCGTTGGGGCCGATGAGGCCCACCACGCTGCCCTGCTCCACCGAGAAGGACAGCTCGTTGATGGCGATCAGGCCACCGAAGATCTTGCTGATCTCATGCAGTTGCAGCAGGCTCATGCGCGGCCTCCTTCCTTCTCGGCGGTGCGGGCATCTTCCGCCAGGCGGACCGCGTTGCCGTCAGCGGCGGCACAGGCACGGGCCTTGATGGCCTCCAGCAGCGCCGCCACGCCGTAACGGCGGCTCTTGGGCGGCATGAGGCCCTGGGGACGCCAGATCATCATCAGCATCATGGCCAGGCCGAAGATGAGCATGCGCGCACCGGAGAATTCGCGCAGCAGCTCGGGCAGGCCGATGAACAGGAAGGCGCTCACCAGCACGCCCAGCTGGCTGCCGCCCGAGAGGATGACCACGGCGAAGATGATGACGGATTCCATAAAGTTGAAGGATTCCGGCGCGATGGTGGTCATCTTGGCGGCATAGAGGGTGCCGGCCATACCGGCCCAGAACGCGCCCAGCACGAAGGCCATGAGCTTGTAGTGGGTCACGTTGATGCCGCAGCCTTCGGCGGCCACGTCATCTTCCTTGATGCAGTTGAGGGCGCGGCCGATACGCGAACGCCACAGGCCGTAGAACAGCAGCAGGCTGACGCCCACCATGCCCCAGACCAGATAATAGAAATGCAGGGGCTTGAAGATGCGGAAACCGAAGAACACGGGACGGCTGATGCCGAAGATGCCGTTGGAACCGCCGGTCAGACCGCCCACGTCGTTGATGAGCGCGATGCGCACGATCTCCACGATACCGATGGTCACGATGAGCAGATAGTCACCGCGCAGGTGGATGATGGGCCGCGCCACCACCAGGGCGAACAGGGCCGCCGCACAGCCTGCCACCGGCATGGTCAGGAAGATGGGCCAGTGGTACATGGTGTTCAGGATGGCCGTGCTGTACGCCCCTACGGCGAAGAAGGCGGCATGCCCCATGTGGAAGATGCCGGCCTGTCCCAGAATGACGTTGAGCGAAAGGGCCAGCAGGGCATACAGGCCGATGCTGACGCACACGTCCGTCCAGTAGGGATTGGTGAACAGCGGCAGGACCAGCAGGGCCGCCGCCAGCGCGACGATGACGATGGTGCGGTTCATAGCTTGTCGGCCGTCCTTTCGCCCAGGATGCCCGTGGGACGGATGATCAGGATGAGGATCAGCACCGTGAAGGCGATGGCATCCTTCCAGGCGATGGCGATGTAGCCGGCGGCCAGGGCTTCGATGACGCCCAGCAGCAGGCCGCCGATCATGGCGCCGGGGATGTTGCCGATACCGCCTAGGATGGCGGCGGTGAAGGCTTTGAGGCCATAGGACCAGCCCATGGTGAAGTCGATCTGGCCGTAGTAGATGCCCACCATGAGGCCGGCTGCGCCGCCCAGGCCGGGACCGATGAAGAAGACCAGGGAGATGATGCGGTCCACGTTGATGCCCATGAGGCGGGCAGCGCCCTGGTCGATGGCCACGGCACGCACGGCCGCGCCGATACGGGTGCGCTGGATGAAGGCCCACAGGGCCAGCATCAGGATCACGCTGGCCGCGATGACCATCAGGCGCACGCCGGGGACGGCGATGCCGAAGAGGTCAACGGTGAAGTCCGGTCGCAGCCAGTCGGGATAAACGTAGAAGCGCGCGCCGTAGACCAGCATGACGGCGTTCTGGAAAAAGATGGAAGCGCCCAGGGCGGACACCACGGCCGAAAGGCGCCCGGCCTTGCGCAGGGGGCGATAGGCGGCGCGCTCCAGCAGGCAGCCGATGATGGCCACCATGATGCCCACCATGATGAAGACCGCCAGCACGGCCACCACCGGCGGCAGCACGCCCGCCAGGTTGCAGCTCACCAGCAGGGTCAGGCCCAGATAGGCGCCGATGGTAAACAGGTCGCCATGCGCGAAGTTGATGAGCTTGAGCACGCCATAGACCATGGTGTAGCCCAGGGCCACCAGCGCGTAGATGCCGCCCACGGCAAGGCCGTTCAAAAGTTGTTGAAAAAACTGTTCCATGTCTCGGTCATGCGCCCCACGGCGCAGTTTGCGGGGCGGCGTTCACTGCCCGCCGCCCCGCTTCGGATGACTTTTCTATCGAGCCTGGAGCTCGAACTTGCCTGCGTTGTTCACCTTGTAGATGCGGTAGAAATCACCCACACGGTCGCCCTTTTCGTCAAAGCCCATCTTGCCGGACAGGGTGGGCAGTTCCTTGAGCTGCTTGAGCCATTCGGCGATCTTTTCGGGATCGTCGTTGCCCTTGGCGATGGCGGCCTCGAGCACCTTGTAGGCGTCACCGGCCAGCACGGCCCACACGGAGACGGGCACGGTCTTGTAACGGTCCTTGAAGGCCTTCAGGAAGTTCTTGGCCTCAGCGGTATCCATGTCCTGGGGCAGCGGCGGGCTCACGAAGAAGTAACCGGCAGCGGCTTCGGGACCGGCGATCTTGACCAGGTCCTGATGGTTGGCGGCGTCACCGCCCATCATGGGCACATCCCAGCCCATTTCCTTCTTCTGGCGCAGCAGCATGCCCGTTTCGGGGTAGTAGCCGGTGAAGAAGATCAGGTCGGGGTTGGCGGCCTTCAGCTTGGTCAGGATGGCGGTGTAGTCACGTTCGCCGGGGGTCAGGGCATCGTAGAAGATGATCTTCACACCGGCTTTTTCCAGGGCCGCCTGGCTTTCTTCGGCCAGGCCCTTGGCATAGGAGGAGTTGTCGTGCAGCAGGGCCACCTTCTTGTAACCGGCCTTGATGACGGCGGCGGCAGCGGCCTTGCCCTGGGCGTCGTCACGCGGACAGGTGCGGAAGAAGAGCGGCAGGCCCTTTTCGGTCAGGCGCACGCTGGTGGAGCCGGTACCGATCTGCACCAGCTCGGATTCGGCCAGGATGTTCTGGGTGGCTTCGGTCACGGCGGAGCCGTAGGTGCCGATGACGGCCACCACACCGGCGGAAGCCAGCTTCTGGGCCGCCAGGGCAGCGGTGCGCGGGTCACCGGCGTCGTCTTCCACCACCAGTTCCACCTTGCTGCCGTTGATGCCGCCCTTGGCATTGGTTTCATCCACGAGCAGGCTCACGATATTTTTCATGTCCTGCCCTTCGGAGGCCCATTTGCCCGTCAACGGACACATCAGACCGATCTTGATGTCGCCCGCCAGAACCAGCGAAGGCACAAGCAAGGCTACCACTCCCAGCAAAAGCCCGAGCTTTTTCATAAGGTACTCTCCCAAAGGTACGAGTTGTTGTAAGCGGATAGCATATCCCAAAACGTACAAAAGAAAAAGCCCTTTCCTCTTTCCCCGTCCGGGGCGGAAAGGGCCTTCCACGACAGTTGCAACGATGGAAAAAAAAGGACTTTTTTGCCCCTCCCGGCATCAGGGATGCGGGGGACGGGCGGAAAAACATCTGTTTATTGTGCGGCCACCGTGGCCATGGCCACCAGGGTATCCGTGGTGATGCTGTCGAAACGGTGCAGGGCCACCGTGGTGTCCGCACCGGCCTTGATGGCCATCTCAAGCTCCAGCGCGACCGCCGCCAGCGCCTTGCCGCCCAGTTCGGCGGCAGCTTCACGCGTGGCATGGACCATGGCGCGGGCTTCTTCCTGCTGACCGTTCTTCAGCGCTACCGAGACTCTGACGGGGGTGTCCCGTTCCGTCTCGATGAAGTTTCGCAGCAGCTTCACATAGAGCCCGCGCGTGGTATCCACGCGCGCCATGGCTTCCTTCCAGTCAAGGATTGCTTCGCTCATAACCTTTCCCGTTATTGCTCGTTCTGATGATTCGGTGAATATGAAGGACAACTGTCGTGGAAGACCGGAGACATACCGGCCGAAATAGCATGGGATCAGATGGAGAGGCTTTCAGGCAGCACACTGAAAACGGCCCTGCTCCCGGGTTCGAGACGCCCGTATCCGGCAAGGCCCAGTGCGGCGGCCCCGTTCACAGTGAGGCACCGTATCAGGGCCTGCGGGGCAACGTCCAGCCTTTCGCGCAAAAAAACAGCTTCCTGACGCACATCCAGATCCGTGTTGGAGCTGAGGCCGTCCGTGCCCAGACAGCACAGCAGGCCGGACTCCAGCAGCGCGGCCACGGGTGCCGTGCCCACGGCCAGATATTCGTTGGAACGGGGGCACAGGCACAGGGCGCTGCCGCTGGCGGCCAGGGCCGTCACTTCGGCGGGCTCCAGCTGCACGCCGTGCACGGCCAGCGTGCCCGGGCCCAGCAGATCGAGACGCCGGGCATAGGCCACAGGCCGCAAATGCGGCACGGCCCAGTCTTCCGGCAGCACCATGCCCCGGTAGCAGTCCCACAGGGGGCCCTCGCCGTCAAGCAGCAGGCGCGTTTCGTCCTCGGATTCCGCCAGATGCAGCGCGAAGGGGCGCCCTTTCAGGCGGCACCACTGCCGCGCATCCTGCAACACGCGGGCATCCGTGGAGTACAGGGCGTGCCCGGCCGGGGCACAGCGCCCGGCCACATCGGGCTGCTGTTCCAGCAGAGCACGGCAGCGCGGCGGCCAGGGACGCCCGTCGTCGATGAACGGAGCCTGGCCGCCGAACCACTCGCAAAAATGGGTCACGCCCATACCTTCCGCCCGCACGGCGGCATCCACCGCCAGCAGGCCGTCCCCGGCGTAATCGCCCACATGGGCCGTGCCTGCTTCGGCCATGTCCCGGCAGGCCCGTGTCAGGGCCGTGCCGTCGTGCTCCTCGCGCAACAGGGCGATGAGGCTGCGCAGCCAGGCCGTGAAGCCCGCGCCGAACAACGTCCGGCCCGCCGTATGCGACAATTGCAGATGGCAGTGAGCATTGATGCTGCCGGGCATCAGGGTCACGTCGCCCATGTCCGTCACCGGGGTTCCGGCAGGTACGCGCACGCTTTTCCAGGGCAGCACGTCCAGGACGCGGCCGCCGCGTACCAGCAGCGCCGCATTGTCCAGGCCCTTGAGGGGGCGGAAAAGGTCGCGGCCCGTGGCGGGGCGCTCCCCGAGCATATCCAGGATGGTCCGGGCGCGGATGATGCGGAGCCGGTCGTCATGTTCTTGCAGCATAGGGCATCAATTCCGGCGCGAGAATTGTCCGCCGGACACGTAAAAGGTGTTTTCCACCACGAACAGGGCCTTGGGGTCCACCATGAAGACCAGGTTCTCCAGACGCTTGAGGGCCACGTTGTTGGTGACGGTGAGCAGGATCTCCCTGTCGCCGCCGGAATAGGCGCCCTTGCCCCGGATCAGGGTCACGCCGAAGCGCTCGCTGGTCAGGATGGCCTCGCTGACCTCCTCGCCCTTCTCGGAAATGATCATCACCAGCTTGCGGTGGTTGAACAGGCCCACCACATACTCCAGCGTATTGGCCGAGATGAACATCATGATGGTGGACGCGATGATGATGTCCAGCGACAGGCTGAAGGCGCCCACCAGGAAGATGCAGATGTTGACCGCAAAGCTGAACTGCCCGATGGGGATGTTCCAGCGCTGTTTCAGGGCCACGGCGATGATGTCCGTACCGCCGCCGCTGCCCAGGGTGCGCAGCATCATGCCCACGCCGGTGCCGTGCAGCACCCCGGCCACCACGGCGGCGTAGACCTCGTTGTTGATGGGGATCTGGAAGTCCACGAACATGCCGAAGATGGTGGTGCAGATGGTGCCGTAGGCCGTATAGAGCAAGAAGCGGCGCCCCACGAAGAACCAGCCCCAGACCCAGATGGGGATGGAGAGCACCAGATACCAGATCAGGGGCGTCAGCAGGCCGGTATTGTAGAACACCAGCAGGGCCATGCCCAGGACACCGCCCGCCAGCATGGCGTGCGAAGCCACGACGCTCTTGACGCATACGGTGACGAAAAAGGCGCCGATGGTCAGCCAGAGCAGGTTCCACCAGACGGACTCAGCGAGCCTGTTATTGTATGTTTTCAGCTTCATGGGTCTCCCGATTCGAAATGGTTACGGTGGAAGGCCGCGTGCCAGCCTTGAAACAGGGACGGACAGGCCCGTTCCGTCCAAGGCCGCCGAGCTCGTAAGTGAGCACGACGGCCTCGGCAGGGACGCGAGGCCCCGAAACGGTGACGGTCCCGGTCCGCCCGGGGATGATCCTAGAACAGGCCCACCAGCATGCGCAGGGCCACGATGATGAGGAAGACGGCAAAGCCCTTCTTGAGCTTGGCCGTGGGCAGGGAGTGGGAAAGCCTGGCGCCGATGGGGGCCGTCATGAAGCTGGCGGCAGCGATGCCGAAAAAGGCCATCAGGTTCACGAAGCCCACACAGCCGGCGGGCAGGCCGGGGGCATTCCAGCCGCCCACGATATATCCCAGCGTACCGGCCACGGCGATGGGGAAGCCGATGGCGGCCGAGGTGCCCACGGCGTGATGCAGGGGCACGTTGCAGAAGCTCATGAACGGCACGGAGAGCGTCCCGCCGCCGATGCCCACGAAACTGGAGATGAGGCCGATGACGCCGCCCACACCGGCGGTGCCCAGGGCGCCGGGCATCTCACGACTGGCCGGGGGACGGTAGTTGGACAGCATCTGCAGGGACACGAAGCCCAGGAAGCAGATGAAGAAGACCTTCAGGAACAGGGTCGGCATGTGGGTGGCCACCAGACCGCCCAGGAAGGTGCCCAGCAGGATGCCGGGCGTGATGTTGCGGAAGATGTCCCAGTGGACGGCGCCGCGTTTGTGATGGGCCCGGCTGCTGGAGATGGACGTGATCATGATGCTGGCCAGCGAGGTGCCCAGGGCTATCTGCTGCACATATTCGGCCGGGATGCCCTGACTGGGAAAGACCGCCACCATCATGGGCACGATGACGATACCGCCGCCCACGCCCAGCAGACCGGCAAGCACACCGGCCACGGCGCCGCAGCACAAATAGACAAGGATTGAAACGAGCATGACGACCTTCCTCCATGGCAGCGCAGGTCGTGCCCGGAGGCGCGATCGCGGTACGAAACGGCAGAAAAAACAAAAAGGCGTGGGGCCACGGGCCCCGTCACGCCCCCGGGACAGGCACCGGACACCTGCCGCTGGTCCGGCGCAATACCTCAAGAAAGTAGACAAAGCCCCCCAAAGCGTCAACTGACTTTTTGCTTTACAAAGCGCCCGGCAGCGTCTAGGTTTGCCCCCATGAAATGTCTGGCAACGTACCGCGGTGATCTGCGCCCTGTGAACGCCGTTCGCAGGGGTTCTGCCCGGTTTTTCTTTTGTCCCGCCGTTGAGCGGGCTTTTTTTTAATCCTGCAACCCCACGACGCCATGACTACAGATACTACGTACCGCTGGCCGCACAAAGACCTGCTGGACGTCACCCAGCTCGACGCACAGGACGTGCGTCACCTGCTGAACGTGGCCGCCAGTTTCCAGGAAATCAACCTGAGACCCGTCAAAAAGGTGCCTACCCTCAAGGGCAAGACCGTGGTGCTCTTCTTCGTGGAGAACAGCACCCGCACCAAGACGTCTTTCGATGTGGCCGGCAAGCGCCTTTCCGCCGACACCTACTCCCTGGCCAAGTCCGGTTCCAGCCTCAACAAGGGCGAGAGCCTCAAGGACACGGCCCTGACCCTGCAGGCCATGGGGCCTGACGTCATCGTCATCCGTCATCCCAGCAGCGGCGCGGCCCAGTTCCTGGCCGAGCGTGTCTCCTGCGGCATCGTCAACGGCGGTGACGGCTGGCATGCCCATCCCACCCAGGCCCTGCTGGACAGCTTCGCCCTGCGGCAGGTCTGGGGCGATGCCTTTGCCGGCAAGCAGGTGCTCATCCTGGGCGACATCGCCCACAGCCGCGTGGCCCGCTCCAACGTGCACCTGCTCACCATGCTGGGCGCCAAGGTGCGCCTGTGCGCGCCGCGCACCCTGCTGCCCGCCGGTGTGGAATCCTGGCCCGTGGACGTGTACGGCGACCTCAACCAGGCCGTGCGCGACACCGACGCCGTCATGTGCCTGCGCCTGCAGCTGGAACGCCAGCAGGCAGGCCTGCTGCCCGACCTGGCCGAATATTCCCGCCGCTTCTGCCTGACCGAACGTCATCTGGAACTCACCCACCCCGGCGTGAAGGTCCTGCATCCCGGCCCCATGAACCGCGGGCTGGAGATTTCCAACGACGTGGCCGACGACCCGCGCAGCCTGGTCCTCGATCAGGTGGCGTCCGGTGTGGCCACCCGCATGGCCGTCCTCTACCTGCTGGCCACCCGTAACGATGGAGGTTGCTAAATGACCCTGTGCATCAAGAACGCCCGTCACCTGGACGCCCCCGTTGACCTGCTGGTGCGGGACGGCAAGATCGTGACCATGACCCCCGCCGGCCATCACGCCGCGCCCGAAGGCAGCCAGATCGTGGACGCCCGCGGCCTGATCCTCATGCCCAGCATGGTGGACGCCCACGTCCACCTGCGCGAGCCCGGCTTCGAATACAAGGAAGACATCAACACCGGCCTGGAGGCCGCCGCCCGCGGCGGTTTCGGTTCGGTCATGTGCATGGCCAACACCAAGCCCGTCAACGACAACGCCAGCGTCACCCGTTTCATGCTGGACCGCGCCGCCCAGACCCATCCCCACGGTCCGCGCCTCTGCCCCATCGCCGCCGCCACCGTGGGCCTGGCCGGTGAGGAGATGGCCCCCCTGCAGGAGCTTAAGGACGCCGGTTGCGTGGCCATCTCCAATGACGGCCGTCCCATGCCCGGCACCGAACTGCTGCGCCGCGTCATGGAATACGGCGCCGACCTGGGCCTGACCTTCATTGATCACTGTGAGGACAGCACCCTGGCCCGCGGCTGGGTCATGAACGAAGGTCCCCTCAGCGGCAGCCTGGGCGTCAAGGGCCAGCCCCCGGTGGGCGAGGCCGTGCAGGCCGCCCGCGACATCATGCTGGCCGAATATCTGAACCTGCCCGTGCACATCGCCCACGTCTCCAGCGCCCTGACCGTGGACATCATCGCCTGGGGCAAGGCCCGCGGCGTCAAGGTCACGGCCGAGACCTGCCCCCACTACCTGACGCTGGATGAATCCGCGCTGGACGGCTACAACACCAACGCCAAGGTCAGCCCGCCGCTGCGCCGTCCCGAAGACCGCGAGGCCCTGCGCCGGGCCATCAAGGACGGCACCATCGACATCCTGGCCACCGACCACGCCCCCCACGCCGCCCATGAAAAGGAGCGTACCCTGGACGAGGCCCCCTGCGGCTTCACCGGCATGGATCTGGCCCTGACCCTGACCTGGCAGCTGGTGCGCGAGGGCGTCATCAGCGAGGCCGACCTGCACCGCCTCTGGAGCGTGCGCCCGGCCGAGATCTTCAATCTGCCCCTCAACCGCTTCGAGCCCGGTGATCCGGCCGACTTCTTCCTCTTCGATCCCGAAGAAAAGTGGACCGTCAGCCGCGAGACCCTGTACTCCAAGAGCTACAACACTCCCTTCCTGGGCCGGGAGATGCAGGGCCGCGTCCGCCATCACTGGCTGGGCGGCGTGCAGCTGTTCTAAAAAACAGGGAAAAGCCCTTGTAACTTTGTGCCATGCCCGAACGGTGTCCGTGCCGACGGGCATGGCACTTTTTTTCGGATCGGAGGAAGGGCTCCCCGTAGCGCTGCTGTCGATGCCCGCAGGTGCCCTGTCGCAACGGTCACGGCCTGCGCCTGCTTTCGGGCAGCACGAGGCGTGGCCCATCCCCTCCCCAATGACGCACAGGACTGTCCCCTGCTCAGGACTCAGGACAGGACGAAACTAATCCCCCAAACGTCGGTTATCGTATGTCTCCTGTTCCCGGGCTTATCATGAGCGAAGATATCCCTGGAGCTTGTGCGTGTATCGTTCCCACCTATGCCATGAAAGCAGCCGGCAAGCGTTTTAAAGACCATCGTAAATACATATCGTGAACGTATATCTCCTTAAAAAATCACAATGAAGAATAAATTAGCATCCATAAATATTTTTTCATGGGAATTTATATGGCTGCTGTTTTGTGGCTTCATGACCATAGTATGGATGAGTGAAGTCTGGGACGTCAAAACCGCACCGGAGAAATACGCTTGCTTGTGGGGCGGTGAAGGGCCCGTGGCTCGACTGTGGTACTATGCCTCGGAAAGTCTTTACTTGCTTCACCTTGCCTGCCTGATCGTTTGGTTTTTGTCTGGAATATGGCTTTGTGTGTGCCGATGGTCTCTCAAACGTGCATTGCTGCTTGCGCATGTTTGTCTGAGCATGTTGTGGCTCACGGCTGCTCTTATAACAAACTGCTGACGCTGCCGACCGGGCTTGCCAAAGGAATGTTGCTCCTGACCTTGCTCACCTCTCTTTTATCCTGCGCCCTATTGCCAGGACATATGGGGATACCCTTATTGATGCCATGCCAATGGCCTGTCTGATGGGCCTGCGATTCCCTTTTCAGGAACAAGTCGCAGGGAAGCGAAAACTTCCATACAATACAAATGATGCGGAAAGGCACCTTTGAGATGCAAAGGTGCCTTTCTTATGCCCGCTCAATGCCTGCATCGCATCGCCAAAGTCTGATGGACGAGGCACGCCTACATCCCTGAGGCGAAAAGTCCTTTTGGGGAAAGCAGCTGACACAGCCTTGCAGGCCCTCCCCCGCCTTCGCCGCCATCTTCCCTCCCCTGCCCTTTTCCGCCGGGAAAGCTGCTCCGGTCTTGCTGGTCTTTGTCCGCCGCCGGCGCTATGCTCCTTCCAGTTCAAGATCTTTTTCGGGAGGATACCGCCATGCATCTTCGTCAGCCCGCTGTCGCAGGCCGTTTTTATACTGATGTCCCGGCCGACCTGCGCGCCGAAGTGGAGTCGTTCCTGAAACAGGGGGCGGCCCTGCCCGCTTCGTCCCTTGCCGCCGGGGATGCGGCCCATCTGGCGGGCCTCATGCTCCCCCATGCCGGGCACGTCTACAGCGGCCGGGTCATCGGCGCCACTCTGGCCCATGTGCGCCTGCCGCGCACGGTCTTCCTGCTTTGCCCCAACCATACCGGCCTGGGCACGCCCCTGTCCGTCTGGCCCGCCGGTGCCTGGCAGACCCCGCTGGGTCCCGTGCCCGTGGACGGCGAGATGGCCCGCCTGCTCTGCGAGGCCGACGAGGATTTCAGCGCTGATGTCATGGGACATGTGCGGGAACACAGCATCGAGGTCCTGCTGCCCTTCCTCCAGGTCTGCGCGGGCGATGCGCCCCTGCATGTGGTGCCTGTCTGTGTGGGCACCGGCCAGGCCCCTGTGCTGCGCACGGCCGGACAGCGCCTGGCCCGGGTCCTGGAGCGCTGCCGGAGCCGCGACGGCCAGCGCCCCCTGCTGCTGGTCAGCTCGGACATGAACCACTACGAAGACCAGCGGACCACCCTGCGCAAGGACGACCTGGCCCTGGGCGCCGCCCTCAAAGGCGATGCCGACGCCCTGCTGGCCACCGTGGCCCGGGAGGGCATCAGCATGTGCGGGGCCGCGCCGCTGGCTCTGGCATTCTATGCCCTGCACGCCTGGGCGCCCGATGCGGCAGTGCGCGCAACCCTGGTCATGCACGAAACGTCCGCCGCTGTTTCGCACGATACGGGACACGTCGTGGGCTACGCCGGACTGCGTATCTTCAGCTGCTGAAAGGTCCGTCAAAAAAACAAGCAAAGAGCTCGGAATCCCTTGTCCTAAGCCTGTTTCTTCGGATTGTTACGTTGACACAATCTTCCGGCCTTGGTACATCCATATTACTTATGTCGTTTGGCATAACCCGACTGCCGTTTTTTTTCACTACGCCAACATGAGGAGGCATGCATGAGTCTCAACAGGCGTGATTTCGTCAAACTGTGCACCGGCACAGTGGCGGGTTTCGGCGTTGCGCAGATGTTCCATCCTGCGGTTCGCGAAGCCCTGGCCGGCACGTTGACTGGCGAGCGCCCCCCTGTCATCTGGCTGCAGGGACAGGGCTGTACCGGTTGTTCAGTGTCGCTGCTGAACAACGTCAACCCCTCCATCGCTGATGTGCTGCTGAAGATCATCAGCCTCGAGTACCATCCTACCGTCATGGGTGGTGAAGGCCACGACGCCTACACCCACATGCTGAACATTGCCAAGAACTTCAAGGGCAAGTTCTTCCTGGCCATCGAAGGTTCCATCCCGCTGGCCAAGGATGGTCGCTACTGCGTGGTGGCCGAAGAGGGCCACACCGAGATCACCATGGCCGACCTGGTCAAAAAGCTGGCTCCCGATGCCGCCGCCGTGCTGGCCCTGGGTACCTGCGCTGCCTACGGCGGCATCCCCGCTGCCAAGGGTTCCGTGACCGAAGCCATGGGTACCGGTGCCATGCTCAAGCAGGCCGGCATCAAGACCCCCGTGGTCAACATCCCCGGCTGCCCGCCCCAGCCTGACTGGATCGTGGGCACCATCGCCCTGGCCCTCCAGAAGATCAAGGAAAAGGGCCTGGAAGCCGGTCTGGCCGAAGTGGTCTCCCTGCTGGACAGCGAAGGCCGCCCGCTGCCTTTCTACGGTCGCAACGTGCACGAGAACTGCCCCTATCTGGGCAAGTACGACGAAGGCAAGTTCTCCGCCACCTTCACCGAGAAGGACGGCTGCCGCTACGACCTGGGCTGCAAGGGCCCCGGTGCGTACTGCGACTCGTTTGAACGTAAATGGAACGGCGTCAACTGGTGCGTGGCCAACGCCATCTGCATCGGCTGCACCGAGCCCTCGTTCCCCGACGGACAGAGCCCCTTCTACAGCAACTAGAAGCGGCCCGGCTTTTCCATTTTTTCTGACGTTCAAAGGAGAGCTTTATGGCCAAGGCCACTATCGCCATCGATCCCGTCACCAGAATCGAGGGCCATCTCAAGGCCCAAGTGGTGGTGGAGAACGGCAAGGTTGTGGACGCCCACCTCACCGGTGGGATGTTCCGCGGTTTTGAACAGATTTTGAAAGGGCGCGACCCGCGTGACTCCACCCAGATCGTGCAGCGCATCTGCGGCGTGTGCCCCACCTCCCATGCCATGGCTTCCGCCCTGGCGCAGGAAAGCGCCTTCAACATCAAGGTGACCGGCAACGGCCGCATCACCCGTAACCTGATCCTGGGCGCCAACTACCTGCAGTCGCACATCCTGCACTTCTACCATCTGGCCGCTCTGGACTTCGTGGCCGGCCCCGATACCGCGCCCTTCGTGCCGCGTTTCGCCCAGCCCGACCTGCGCCTGCCCCCCGAAGCCAACAAGGTGGGCGTGGACCAGTACCTGGAAGCCCTGGAAGTGCGCCGCATCGCCCACGAGATGGTCGCCCTCTTCGGCGGCCGCATGCCCCATGTGCAGGGCATCGTGCCTGGCGGTGCCACTGAAATGCCCACCAAGGAAGCCCTGCTGGAATACGCGGCCCGCTTCAAGAAGGTGCGCCAGTTCATCGTCGAAAAATACCTGCCCATCACCTACATCGTGGGCTCCGTGTACAAGGACCTGTTCGAACAGGGCCAGGGCGTGCACGGCTGCTCCTGCTTCGGCGTGTTCCCCATGACCGACGACGGCAAGACCCACCTGCTCAAGGCCGGTATCTTCCTCAATGGCCGTGATGTGGAATTCGATCCCAAGAAGATCACCGAAGACCTCAAGTACGCCTGGTACGACGACGCCACCACCGGCAAGGGTGCTGCCGGCGCCGAGACCAACCCCAACCTGGACAAGAAGGACGCCTACTCCTTCGTCAAGGCTCCCCGCTACGACGGCGAAGTCATCGAAGTGGGCCCCGCCGCCCGCATGTGGGTGGCCAACGCGCCGCTGTCCGAAGTGGGCGTGAAGATGCTGAAGGAAAAGTTCGGCATCGAAGCCCGCACCATCCGCGACCTGGGCTGGGACAAGGTCTTCTCCATCATGGGCCGTCACGTGGCCCGCGCCGAAGAAGCCCTGCTCATCGCCAATGCTGTGGAAGGCTGGCTGAAGGAAGTCAAGCCCGACGGCGAGACCTTCACCCCCTTCGAGATCCCGCAGAGCGCCGAAGGCTACGGCTGCACCGAAGCGCCCCGTGGTTCTCTGGTCCACTACATCCGTGTGAAGGACCAGAAGATCGACAGCTACCAGATCATCTCCGCCACTCTGTGGAACTGCTCGCCCCGCGACGACAAGGGCCGCCGTGGTCCTCTGGAAGAAGCCCTCATCGGTGTGCAGGTCCCGGACATCAACAACCCCGTCAATGTTGGGCGCACCATCCGCGCCTTCGACCCGTGACTGGGCTGTGCCGTGCACGTGCTGCACGCTGAGACCGGCGAAGAATCCATCGTGAACCTGGGCTAGGTTCCGCGCGATTTGTCGCTTTGTCCCCCCTGTCCGTGTGGCAGGGGGGACTTTTCTTTTCCTCTCTCCCACCGTATCCTCAGTTTTCCGTCCCCGCTCCCGCTTTCATGCCATCCTGCCAAAGGGCACCCCTTCCGCTGCCGGCGGCAGAGGCCCTCCTCCGGGGAGGGTACGGCCAAGGAGCTTTTATGAAACGAATCATCGTAGGCGTCAGCGGTGCCAGCGGCATGCCCCTGGCCCTGTGTCTGCTGCGCCATCTGGCTGCCCTGCCCGACGTGGAAAGCCACCTCATCCTTTCGCCCGGAGCCCATGCCGTGCTGGAAGCGGAATGCGGCCTTGCCCCGTCCACCCTGCATGCCCTGGCCGACGTCAGCCATGATGCGGCCTGTCTGGGAGCCGCCCCGGCCAGCGGCTCCTGGCAGCACGACGGCATGGTGGTCTGCCCCTGCTCCATGAGCAGCCTGGCCAGCATCGCCACCGGTGCCGGAACCAACCTGCTGCACCGCGCCGCCGACGTGACCCTCAAAGAGCGCCGCCCCCTGATCCTCGTCCCCCGGGAAAGCCCCCTGAGCCGCATCCATCTGCGCAACATGCTCTGGGCCAGTGAGGCCGGAGCCATCATCATGCCCTTCATGCCCGCCTTCTACAGCGGGGAGGATACCCTCGAAGGGCTCATGGGCCAGTTCTGCGGCCGCATCTTCGATCAGCTGGGGTTGTCCCACCAGTTGTGCCGCCGCTGGCAGGGCCCTTCGGATGAGAGGAGCTGAAGCAAATATGTGATGAGGGGGAAGGGGGGGACTTTTTGGAAAAAGTCCTCCCCTTCCCCCTCAAACTCCCCCATCCTCTCCCAAAAACTTTTGCTCTGGTCTATGGCAGGAGGAAGTAGCGCGGCAGACCGTGCCCGACGCCCCGGTCCCCCGGGAATATGAGGAAGGCCCTCCGGCATCTTTCGTATGGAAAAGCACGAGGAACAGGAGGGACTTCTGCCGGGGATGCAAAAAATGATGCCCCGGGGATCAAGGCCATCCGCATGGCGGATGTTTTTTCCTTTCGCACCGTGGAACGCAACAGGATAAAGGCCATAAAAAAACCGCTCCCCGAAGGGAGCGGTCGCTGTCACAGAGCAAAGAAAGCGGGGTTACCAGCCGCGGTGGTGGTAACGGCTCTTTTCCTGCTGGTTGCCTACGATACCACCGGCCAGAGCACCCATACCGGCACCAGCCAGAGCGCCCCAGCCCACGGAACCGCCGGAAATGGCGGCCACGCCGGCACCACCCAGCGTACCCAGCGCGGCACCGCTGGCCACGCCCTGCTGGGTGGGGGACATATTGGTGCAGGCGACGCCCGTCGCCATAAAGGCGGCCATCAAGATGATCGCAAACAGTTTTTTCATAGAAGTCTCCACAATACGCAGCAGCGTATCAGTTCGTGAGGGACGATCCGTTATTGCGCGGCCGCAAGACGCGGCTCGACGAGTTCAAACCACAGCACACCCAGGACAGGGCGATCCAGCTTGTCAGGATGGGCCGCATACCAGGCATCCACTTCTTCCACGATGGTGGTGCGCTTCACGTCCTTGAACGCCTTCATCCAGCCCTTTTCGAACTTGGACAGGTTGGACACAGGCATCTTGCCGTTCTTGGCGGCCAGTTCGGCTTCCCGGCTGTTGACGAAGTATTCCGTGGCGATGGCGGTATCCATGCCGAACAGAAAACTCAGCTTGTTATCCAGGCTGCTCTTCTGCCACACGCTGCCCGTGAATTGCAGCACGGGATTGTTGCCCTTGTCCTGCTCTGCCGCCTGAACACCAGCAGCTCCGAACACAAGCGCCGCAGCCAGACAAAGGCTCATGATGGCTTTTTTCACTCCAGACTCCTTTGGTCTGTTGCCCTTGCGGACAGTTGAAGGCCGACCTGCCTGCAGCAGATTCGGACCGATATCACGACGATAGCCCAAGTGCGCAGGTGATGGCAAGCCTGTGCCGGAACCTTGGCACCAAGAGCGTGAGCGAAACGTCAGTGCCCGGTATCGCAGTAGTTTTCCTTCACCCTCCCCAGATGTCCGTCCTTTGACGGCAACGCATCCCTCTTGTACGGCCTGAGCGCTGGCCCCACATCAGCCCTGCATCAATAGCCCTTTGGGAAAGCATTCCTGTAGCACGCCCGGTCTTCGCTCTTCTGTTCACAGGGCATCCCTGCGTGTTGCCAACGCCCTGTCCCAACTCCTCCGCAGCATAAAAAAACAGGGCCCTTCCGAACGGGAAGAGCCCTGTAAACAGATACCTGATAAAGCGCGCTGGGGAGGGGGGAGTTTGAGGGGGGAACCCCTCTCGCGCTAGGCGAGGGGGTCCCCCCTCAAAAATCCCGCCAGATCTTAGGCCAGAGCGGCCTTCATCATCTCATGGAAGCGTTCGAAGAGGTAACGCCCGTCGTGGGGACCGGCGGCCGCTTCGGGATGATACTGCACGCTCATGATGGGCAGGGTCTTGTGACGCAGGCCTTCCAGGGTCTGGTCATTGAGGTTGATGTGGGTGGCTTCCACATCGTCCAGGCCGTCCAGCACCACATGGAAGCCGTGGTTCTGGGACGAGATCTCGATGCGGCCCGTACCCAGATCCTTGACCGGATGGTTGCAGCCGTGGTGGCCGAACTTCAGCTTGGCCGTGGTGCCGCCCAGGGCGTGGCCGATGAGCTGGTGGCCCAGGCAGATGCCGGTCACGGGGAATTCCTTCACCAGTTCACGGATGATGGCGATCTCGTCCTTCAGGGTGGCGGGGTCGCCGGGGCCGTTGGACAGGAACACGCCCTTGGCGCCGCTGGCGCGGGCCTGATCCGGCGTGAAGGAAGGCGGCACGGCCAGAGGCTCGAAGCCCACTTCGGCCAGCAGGCGCAGGATGTTCCATTTCACGCCGAAGTCATAGACCAGCAGCGGGATGCCCGTACCCTGCCAGGCATAGGCGCCGTTGGCATCGAACTGGGCGTCCTTGGGGCCGTCGGCCGTGAGGATGTAAGGCTTCTGGGCGGCCACAAAGGGCACCAGGTTCTGGCCTTCCATGCTGGGCAGGGCGCAGGCCTTGGCGCGCAGGCTCTCCACATCCAGATCACGGGTGGAGATGATGCCGCGCATGGCGCCGTTGATGCGCAGGTGGCGCGTCAGGGCGCGGGTGTCCAGGCCTTCCATGCCGGGCACGTTCCAGCGCTTGAGGAAGTCCGGCAGGGATTCCTTGGAGCGCCAGTTGGAGGGCTCCTTGCAGCATTCCTTGACCAGCAGGGCACGCATGTGCACGCGGCCGGATTCCATGTCTTCGGCGGTGATGCCGTAGTTGCCGATGAGCGGATAGGTCATGCACACCATCTGCCCGTAATAGGAGGGGTCGGTGAGCACTTCCTGATAGCCGGTCATGCCTGTATTGAAAATCACTTCCCCACCGGTTTCGAAATCGCCGGTAAAGGATTTGCCCTGAAGGCAGAAACCGTCTTCAAGTACCAGTAATGCTTTCATATCTTACCCCCGCGCTTCCCGCGCGTAGTATTCCTGCAGGCTTTCCACATGCGTGTCTTCGCGGCGCTTGCCGATGGCGATGGCCGAGGCCTTGGCACCGGCCACGGTGGTGCAGTAAGGCACGCCGTAGCTCACGGCCGTATGACGGATGGACTTGGAGTCGCGGGCCGTGTTCTTGCCCGAGGCCGTATTGATGACCAAGGCCACGTCGCCGTTGATCATGCGGTCCACGATGTTGGGACGGCCTTCATAGACCTTGAGCACTTCTTCCACTTCCAGGCCGCGCTCGCGCAGGTAGCGGGCCGTGCCGCGCGTGGCCAGCAGATGGAAGCCCAGGTCGGCGAACATGGCCGCCACTTCGGGCAGGATGGGCTTGTCGCGGTCATTGACCGAGATGAAGACATTGCCGCCCTGCGGCAGATCCTGACCGGAGGCCAGCTGGCTCTTGTAGTAGGCTTCGGGGAAGTCGCTGCCCATGCCCATGACTTCGCCGGTGGAGTGCATCTCGGGTCCGAGGATGATGTCCACGCCGGGGAAGCGCTGGAAGGGAAGCACGGCTTCCTTGACGCAGGTGAAGCCGCCGCGGCGCATGCTCCAGGGATCCAGCTCGTCCAGGGTCTTGCCCAGCATGACCTGGGTGGCCATGTAAGGCAGCGGCACGCCGGTGGCCTTGGAGACGAAGGGCGCGGTGCGCGAGGCACGCGGGTTCACTTCAAGGATGTACAGGTCGTCGCCCTTGATGGCGAACTGGATGTTCATCAGGCCCACCACCTTGAGCTCGCGGGCCAGGGCTTCGGCCTGGGCGGCGATGAGGGCCACATGGTCGTAGGAGAGCGAGAAGGAAGGCAGCACGCAGGCCGAGTCACCGGAGTGGATGCCGGCTTCTTCGATGTGTTCCATGATGCCGGCCACATAGACTTCCTTGCCGTCGGACAGGGCGTCCACGTCCACTTCCACGGCATGTTCCAGGAACTTGTCGATGAGGATGGGATGCTCGGGCTTTTCGGGCACCTGTTCGCGGAAGTAATCCACCAGCTCTTCCTTGTCATAGACCACGGCCATGGCGCGGCCGCCCAGCACGTAGCTGGGACGCACCACCACGGGATAGGTGATGCGCTCGGCCACTTCCAGCGCCTGATCCAGGTCCATGGCGGTACCGTTCGGCGGCTGGAGCAGGCCCAGCTTTTCGATGAGGGCCTGGAAGCGTTCGCGGTCTTCGGCGCGGTCGATGGCATCGGGCGAGGTGCCCAGGATCGGCACACCGGCGCGCATCAGCGGCACGGCCAGGTTCAGCGGGGTCTGGCCGCCGAACTGCACGATGACGCCTTCGGGCTTTTCCTTTTCCACGATGTTCATCACATCTTCAAAGGTCAGGGGCTCGAAGTACAGGCGGTCGGAGGTGTCGTAGTCCGTGGACACGGTCTCGGGGTTGGAGTTGACCATGATGGCCATGATGCCCGCGTCGCGCAGAGCGAAGGAGGCGTGGCAGCAGCAGTAGTCGAACTCGATGCCCTGGCCGATACGGTTGGGGCCGCCGCCAAGGATCAGCACCTTGCGGCAATCCTTGGTCTGCACTTCGTCGCCCTTTTCATAGGTGGAGTAGTAATAGGGCGTGTAGGCTTCGAATTCCGCGGCGCAGGTATCCACCAGGTAGAAGGTGGGCACGATGCCCATTTCCTTGCGCAGACGGCGGATGTCGGTCTCGGGACGCTTCCACATCTCGGAGAGCTGACGGTCGGAGAAGCCGTATTCCTTGGCTTCGCGCAGGATCTCCGGCAGCTCGGGGTTCAGGGGCGTCATATCGTTGGCCAGACCGAAGTCGCGGATGCGGGTCTCCATGTCCACGATGTCGCGCATCTGGCGGATGAACCAGGGATCGATGCCGGAAGCCTCGTGGATATCTTCCACGCTCACGCCGGCCAGCAGGGCCTGGCGCAGGGTGAAGATGCGGCGCGAATGGGGCTTGCGCAGACCGGCCATGATCTCGGGCAGGGGCGGCAGCTCGCGACGGAAGTTGAAGCCCAGACCGGAGGCGCCGATCTCCATGGAGCGCAGGCCTTTCTGCAGGGCTTCCTTGAAGGTACGGCCGATGCTCATGGCTTCGCCCACGCTCTTCATGGAGGTGGTCAGCTCGTCCTTGGCACCGGGGAATTTTTCAAAGGTGAAGCGCGGGATCTTGACCACGCAGTAGTCGATGGCCGGCTCGAAGCTGGCCGCGGTCTCGCGGGTGATGTCGTTGCGCAGTTCGTCCAGGGTGTAGCCGATGGCCAGCTTGGCGGCCAGCTTGGCGATGGGGAAGCCGGTGGCCTTGGAGGCCAGGGCCGAGGAACGCGACACGCGCGGGTTCATCTCGATGACCACCATCTCGCCGTTGTCGGGGTTGATGCCGAACTGCACGTTACTGCCGCCGGTCTCCACGCCGATCTCGCGCATGATGGCGAAGGAAGCGTCGCGCATCATCTGGTATTCGGCGTCGGTCAGGGTCTGGGCCGGGGCCACGGTGATGGAGTCGCCGGTGTGCACGCCCATGGCGTCCACGTTCTCGATGGAGCAGACGATGACGCAGTTGTCATTCTTGTCGCGCATGACTTCCATCTCGAACTCTTTCCAGCCCAGCACGCTCTGCTCGATCATGACTTCGGACACGGGGCTGGCGGAAAGGCCGTGACCGGCCACTTCTTCCAGGTCGGCCATGTTGTAGGCGATGCCGCCGCCGGTGCCGCCCAGGGTGAAGGCCGGGCGGATGATCAGCGGGAAGGGCAGCACGTCGCCCAGGGCGCGCACTTCATCCATGTTGTGGGCAATGCCGCTGGCAGGCACCTTGAGGCCGATGTTCTCCATGGCCTGCCGGAACAGTTCGCGGCTTTCGGCCTTTTCGATGACTTCGGCACGCGCACCGATGAGCTCAACGCCGCACTCCGCCAAAACGCCGCTCTTGGCCAGACCAAGAGCGGCGTTGAGCGCCGTCTGTCCGCCAAGGGTAGGCAGCAGGGCATCGGGGCGTTCCTTGCGGATGATGGCCGCCAGGGTCTGCTGCTCGATGGGTTCGATATAGGTGGCGTCGGCCATGTGGGGGTCGGTCATGATGGTGGCCGGGTTGGAATTGACCAGCACCACCTCGTAGCCTTCTTCCTTGAGGGCCTTCACGGCCTGGGAGCCGGAATAGTCGAATTCACAGCCCTGGCCGATGACGATGGGACCTGCGCCGATAACCAGAATTTTGTGTAGATCCGTGCGTTTGGGCATTGGATGTTCCTGTATGGTTGGGAAAATCGCAGGGGTGCGGCCCTGCCCCTCCGGGTGCCTCCCCTGCCGCCCCATGGCGCATTGCACGGAAGACATCCGGTTAAAACGTTTTTTTCTATCCGCTTGCGCTGCCTTCGTCAAGATGCTGCCTGCCCTTCCCGGCAGGATGTCCGGCCAAGGGCACGGCCAGGGCCAAAGCGTGCGCCTGCGGGCCTTTTGCCCCCTTTCGCACTTGCCAAGGACGGGCTTTTGGAGAATACTGCTTCCCTCTCAATCTTTTTTACGAGGCCTTACGATGAACAAAGACATCAAGAAAGTTGTGCTCGCCTACTCCGGCGGCCTGGACACCTCCGTCATCCTCAAGTGGCTGATCGAAACCTACAAGTGCGAAGTCATCACCGTCACTGCCGATCTGGGCCAGCCCGAAGACCTGAGCGGTGTGGAAGCCAAGGCTTACAAGACCGGCGCTTCCAAGGCCTACGTTGTGGACCTGCGTGAAGAAATGGCCCGCGACTTCGTCTTCCCCATGATGCGCGGCGCCGCCCGGTACGAGAACCGCTACATGCTGGGCACCTCCATCGCCCGCCCCATCATCACCAAGGCCCTGGTGGACATCGCCCGCAAGGAAGGCGCTGACGCCATCGCCCACGGCGCCACCGGCAAGGGCAACGACCAGGTGCGCTTCGAGTTCGCCGCCAAGGCCCTGGCCCCCGACCTGAAGGTCATCGCCCCCTGGCGCGAATGGGACCTGATGTCCCGTACGGCCCTCAACGCCTTTGCTGAAAAGCACGGCATCCCGATCTCCAAGGAAGCCAAGCGCTACAGCATGGACGCCAACATGATGCACACCAGCTTCGAAGGCAGCGAGCTGGAAGATCCGGGCAACGCTCCCCACGAGTCCTGCCACGAGCGCTGCGTGCCCGTGGAACAGGCCCCCAACGAGCCCGAGATCATCGAAGTGAGCTTCGAGCACGGCAACCCCGTGGCCGTCAACGGCGAAAAGATGTCGCCCTACACCATCATCAAGACCCTGGCCGAACTGGCCGGCAAGCACGGCATCGGCCGTGACGACATGGTGGAGAACCGCTACGTGGGCATGAAGTGCCGCGGCGTGTACGAAAACCCCGCCGGCACCCTGCTCTACGCCCTGCACCGCGACCTGGAAGGCCTGTGCATGGACCGCGAACTGCTGCAGCTGCGTGACATGCTGGCCGTGCCCTACTCCCACGCCGTGTACAACGGCTACTGGTTCTCGCCCGAACGCGAAGCCATGCAGGCCTTCATGGACAAGTCCCAGGAGACCGTCACCGGTACCGTGCGCGCCAAGCTGTACAAGGGCGGCGTGTGGCCCCTGGCCCGTACCTCTCCCTTCTCCCTGTTCTCCGAAGACCTGGCCACCTTCGAAGGCGGCAACTACGACCACAAGGACGCTGCCGGCTTCATCCGCCTCAACTGCCTGCGCCTCGGCATGTACGCCGCGGTCCAGAACAAGCTGGGCAAGTAAGTCTTCCTCACGGCGGACGGGGAGACCCGCCCGCCCCGTTCTTTCCATCCGGAAGGCCGCCCCGTCCGCATCCCGCACGGGGCGCCGCCGTTTCCGGCCCCTTGTCATCGCGCGCCGCAGCGCATACACCGGCCCCTCCCGGGGCAGAGAGATCTTTCCATGAGCACCAATCAGAGCTGGGGCGGCCGCTTCGCCGAAGGCCCCAGAGAAGCCGTGGCCGCCTATACCGATTCCCAGACCTATGACCGCGCCCTCTATGCCCAGGACATCCGCGGTTCCCAGGCCCATGCCCGCATGCTGGGCCGTCAGGGCGTCATCACCCCCGACGAGGCCGAGCAGATCGTCAACGGTCTCGATGCCGTGAAGCAGGAGATCGAATCCGGCGCCTTTGTCTGGAAACCGGCGCTGGAAGACGTGCACATGAACATCGAGGCCCGCCTCACCGAGATCATCGGCGACGTGGGCAAGAAACTGCACACCGGTCGCAGCCGCAACGACCAGGTGGGCCTGACCTTCCGCCTGTTCGTGGCCGACCGCCTGAAGGTCTGGCAGCAGCGCGCCGCCCATTTGTGCGCCACCCTGGTGTCCTGCGCCGACGGCCATCAGGACGACATCCTGCCCGGCTGCACCCACATGCAGCCCGCCCAGCCCGTGAGCCTGGCCCACCATCTGCTGGCCTACGCCTGGATGTTCCGCCGCGACTGCATGCGCCTGGACGACGTGCTCAAGCGCGTGCGCATCTCCCCGCTGGGCTCCGCCGCCCTGGCCGGCACCACCTATCCCCTCGATCCGCAGAGCGTGGCCGACGAAGTGGGCTTCGACGGCATCTACGGCAACTCCATGGACGCCGTCTCCGACCGTGATTTCGTGCTGGAGGCCCTGTTCGCCGGCTCCTGCATCATGGCCCACCTGTCCCGCCTGTGTGAAGAGCTCATCATCTGGGCCAACCCGGCCTTCGGCTTCGTGCAGCTCTCCGACGGCTACTCCACGGGCTCGTCCATCATGCCCCAGAAGAAGAACCCCGACGTGGCCGAACTCATGCGCGGCAAGACCGGCCGCGTCTACGGCTCGCTCATGGGCATGCTGACCATCATGAAGGGCCTGCCCATGACCTACAACCGCGACCTGCAGGAAGACAAGGAAGGCTTCCTCGATGCCGACCGCACCGTGGATGCTTCCCTGATGCTCATGGCCGGCATGCTGGAAGAACTGACCTTCCGCACCGACCGCATGCGCGCCGCCTGCGCCCGCGGCTTCCTCAACGCCACGGAACTGGCCGACTATCTGGTGGGCAAGGGCCTGCCCTTCCGCGAGGCCCATCACGTCACGGGCCATGCCGTGGCCCTGGCCGAAAAGCAGGGCAAGGGTCTGGAAGACCTTTCGCTGGCCGAACTCCAGCAGCTGGACGCCCGCATCGCCGATGACGTCTATGCCGTGCTGGATTACGCCGCCGCCGTGCGCCGCCGCGAGACGCCCGCCGGTACCGGCCCCCGTTCCGTGGCCCGCCAGATCGAGCAGCTGCGCAGCTGGCTGCAGGAGCGCGCATGAGCCAGCAAAAAGCCACCGGCTGGAAAGTGCCCCTGCTCTTCTGCGCCGTCATGGGCGTAGCCGTGCTGGGCACCTGGTTGTGGCGCAACCTGGGCAAGCCCGAGGTTCCGCCGCTGGAGCCCGGTCTCGTGGCCGTGGCCCAGACCTACCACATCGACCTGGAAGCCGACCCCGAAGGCAAGCTGCTGCGTGAGTCCATCACCAACGCTTCCACGGGTTTTGCCACCCATGACAGCAAGGACGCCCGCCTGGCGGCCCTGATCGACAAATCGCTGGACATGGGCCGCTTCGATGCCGCCTGTGTGGCCGCCGTGCTCCTGTTCGACCAGCACAAGCGCGAGGGCAAGCTCATGCATATCGCCCGCAGCGCCGCCAAAGACTGCGCCACCCTGCCCTGGGGTGCCTTTGCCGCCAAGGCCATGAAGGATCCCGGCGTCCAGACCGACGCCCACTTCCTGCTCAATGCCCGCTGGCGCGAATGCCCCCGGCCCTGAGTAGAAAAGGCGGTTTTCTTGAGGGAGGGGGGACCTTCTGCCAGCGCGAGAA
>ERZ773260.89-NODE-89-length-117296-cov-18.448700_pt1 | contig 117296 bp, 117 predicted proteins | sample MGYA00511387_ERZ773260 | MGnify/ENA primary metagenome ERZ773260 (study PRJEB29015, sample SAMEA2737745) | human gut metagenome | biome: human gut; feature: human-associated habitat; material: faeces | place: China | collected 2012 ...
ATCAGCTTAACAAGCTGAATATGGTGGACGCTGTCGAACTGAAAGCCTACATAAATCGCATTGTGGACGATATGGACAAGGCGCAACTCACCGCGATGGAGAAAGCCCCGCTGGGCTATGCGGCGAAGATCCGCGCCAAAATTGAAACTCTGCTGGAAGCCCACTATCGGGAAACCTTTGAAAAGTGGCTGGAAACGGAGCGCATCGTCTGCAAGCCCTATTTCCGTCTGCGCCCCTCTATCCATCCTGCCACATATACCGACATATACGCCCGTTCGCTGTATACGGCTGAGGATGGCGACATGAACAAGCTGGAACAGAAGCTGATTGTGGAGTTGACCGCCCTGCCGAATGTCCGCTGGTGGCACAGGAATATTGCCCGTCAGGGTTTTGCAATCAACGGCTTTATCAAGCACTACCCCGATATTCTGATTATGACTAAAAGTGGTAAGCTCATCTGCGCGGAAACCAAGGGTGAACATCTGAAAAACGATGACAGCCGGGAGAAAATCGCCCTCGGTCAGGCATGGCGCACAGCAGCGGGCAAGGATTTCCGATATTACATGGTATTTGAGAATGAGGAAAACCTCTTGCCGGGTGCGGTGAGCATGAGCCAATTTATCGACACGGTTAGGGCGCTGTAAGGGAGGTGCGTGTTTTGAAACTGCCGTATGAAAACGAACTGTATGAACTGCGAAAGTGGATAGACTTTACAAATGCAAACTTGCAGATGCAGTTTCTCCACACGCCACAGGAAATTCAACGCGTCTACCAATGGATCAACGCAATTATGAGGGGAATACAAACAGAATATCCTTTTTATGCTGCTACACTACCCCGAATTGCAAGTGTTCTCTTCATAGATAACGGAATGGGAACATTCATCTTAAACCAAGCTGCTTTTGGAGAACTTGTAATTATTATTCGCCATATCGAAGCAGAACCCGTCGTTGTTTCGTTCTGGTCTGTAATTCATCCGCGAATTGTGAATGTCTCCCATGAGTTATATGTAGATGGTCATTGTTCAACCGCAGCAGAAAAGGCGGTCAAAGAAGTGGAATCTCGTCTGCGCGAAAAGTTTTCGGAGTTAAAACCCGGCGCAGCAATTCCTCCGAAGATTGGTGATGTGATTGGCGCACTTATAAGCGAGAACGGCACTTTCAAATTCTGTGACACGACTGCTGCCAGCGGCAGGAACTACAGGCGCGGAATCCAATCTCTGTTTGAAGGAATCATGGCAGCCTATCGTAATCCAGCCGCCCACGCCAATCTTCAATACGAAAAACGTGAAGCTATGGAGCAAATTATGCTGGCAAGCCAGTTGATGTATGTGTTAGAAAAGCCTCAATTATAGTGTAACAGAATCGGCATCATGCTATTGACATGATGCCGATTCTATCATATTTACATATCCAACAATAATATTCTTGCCCGTTTCTGCACTTGCCGTTCCACCATCCGCAATCTATTTTCGGGCAGGTTATAGCGCGAGTGCTTCTTGAACTTGAAGTTCAGCAGATGCCGCAGCTTCTCGCGCAGCTCCGGCGTCAGCGCGTCCTTGGCTGTGCCGAGAAAATCATCGTACACGCTGGGGTACAGCGTTTCGATATACGCCTCCAGCGCAGCCTCGTCCGCCCAGGCGTCCGCGCCTGCAAAGTTAAAGAGGGAATTGCCATGGTCGAACAGGGGAGCGGGGGAGACGATAGTATTCGTCCGGTTATCGACCATTACGCCAAAGTTCCCGAAATGCCGGTCCACATTGCAGATTACCGCATCAAACACCAGCATTTCGTTCAATACATTGACAAACTCAGTCCCCAGCTTTTCGTAGTATGCTTTCACAGCCTCCATGCCGCCCTTAGAAACGAGATGTCCGATCGGGAGGTAGGCATACGCCTTGTCGGTAAAAAGCTCGCAGGTGGAGCAGAGAACGCCTTTCCAACGGGATAAGCCGTAGGGGATCGCGTGAACGCCCATGGCGGCGGCGATCTGCGCAGCGTAAAACTCAGAGTATGGTTCGTTGCCGGTATTGGCCGCGCCCTCTGTGCCGCCCTTATAGAGATACACCTTACCGCCGATGCGCCGCCAGCATTTGCGGAGCATTCCGTTGGTGGTAAACTCCGGGCTGGAGAGCAGGGAAGCGCGGACGCTGCTGCCATAGCCGGTAAAGGCAAGCTCGGCCAAAATATTGCTGAATGAGTTGTCGTAGAGATTTACCTTGTCGAAAGAAGCGGTGTCACCGTCCTCGACGACCCAATAGCAATCGTTAAGGGATAGTCCTTTACAAACGCTGATAATACCGAGCGGACGGTTGAGGTTTAAGCCGCATTTTGCCAAAAGGCTATGGACATAGGCGCGATTCTTCGGGATTGTGCGGCGGCGCAGCCAGCGGCTTACTTCCTCCGGCGTCAGCGTCAAATCAAGCGGCAGAAATGCCGCTTTTTCTTCATTCGTCCAAAGGATTTGGATCTCCGGCTCACTGGTATCCGTTGTCGCGGAGAATTTAGCCAACGGTTCATCGAACTGCTTTAAAATATAGTTCATGATAAATCCTCCTCAAAAGTCACTTCAGACCACACAGATAATTTTCTACATTCAAATACTGAACACCCTCAGCTAACGTATCTTTTCCGCGATAAAGAACGAATTTACCGCTGATCGGGCCAAAGCGTTTTTCAACGATTTGGCATTTCTCTGCATCACGCAGATGAAGTGTCTGCTTTTCGTTGGTCTCGGTGCTGTGCTTGATTTCATAGATGCGGCAATTTTTACTTGCTTTATCGTAAATCACCATGTCAAACTCGCCGCCGGCATCGAACTTGAATTTGAACGCTTCCATCGTACTGGGCGCGGTTTTGCAGACTTCCAGCAAAACAATGTCCTCCAGCATCCGGCCCTTTACATCGTCCAGAATCTTTCCTGTGATATATGCCTTATCTGCTTCGGAAATCGATGCGAAATAGGCGTCCTGCATCAGGGAGTAGACCAGAGCCTTTGCGATGGCATAGCGCATACCGGGCTGGGAAAAGACGATATGCTCCGCCTGCTTACCGCTTTCGTACCGTTCCGGACAGTTGACGATCAGATCCAGCATAAGCAGATACTTCTTCACTTTGTCGATATGCTCCTGCGTGATCGGGACGGTTGTTTCACTCTTTTCCTTGACCTCAATGATGGCCTTTAATCGCTCCAATATTTGCTTTTCATTGACATCATAGAGAACGGTTGCCCGTTCCGCAGGGAGATCATGTAAAAGCAGTTCCTTTGCGGAGCCAAAATCATGGGACTTAAATTCGTCCTCTACCACGCGCAGCACAAAGCGGTGGTTCATGTGCTGCACAATGCGGTTGATAACATTGGTCAGCTCACCTTTTTCGTAAAGCTCACGCAGTTGATTGAAGTATTCGCCGTAATGGTCATTTTTCAGCGTGTGCTGAATGTTACGGCTGATGGCGGTATCAATATACTTCCGTGTGCTTTCGTCGTCCCGAAACGCGACCTCGTCAAAGGCGGCATCCGAATCGTCAAAGCTCATATTTTCCATTTTCAGCGTTCCGCCGTATTCAATATAAGAATCGACAGAACGGATGTTCAGGAGCCGCGCATACTCCCGAAAGGGAATAAAAGAGGTGTGGATCGTCACGCTTCTGTCGTACAGTTCATCGCGGTTTGCCATAGCGAAGCCAAGAGAGTCCGTACCGGAAACAACGATTTTCATGCCCATCATGCTGAACACATCGGAAAGCACGGCAGCGGTGCCGATGAAGTCGCTCAGGAGCGTAATTTCATCAATAAACACATACCGATAGCCCAGTTCAAACAGAGCTTTCAAGTCCTTTGTCAGCCGCGACATATCATCAATGGTCTGCACCTTGATGTAGGCCGTTTTTTCTATGGGCAGTTCGGAAAGCATTTGAAACAGAAGTGTTGTCTTTCCGGTTCGACGGAGACCGTATAAAATACAGATCTTCCCATCGTAGGAGCCGGCCACAAACTTCTGCAAGGTGCTGAAGCAGTCACGCTTGCCGTACTTTGCCACGCTGTTTGCCAACGCCTGCAAGCCTGTACCCGTGACAACATTCGTATGAAACTCTGTTGTTTGCGAGGGTAAGGAAACCGAGACAACAGGCTGACCATAGCTTTCCAGCTTTTGATAAATCGCATGGTATCTGGCTGTATTTGCTTTTACGGCATCGTTTTCGTAATTCTGATAGTTGCGCGTGGACATACCGAGGTATTCCGCACATTGGGCCTGATTCAACCCCTTTGAAATACGCAATTCTTTTAAGGTCACGCTCATCACCTCGCCTTTATTATATCACAGTATACGCAAAGGGCAAGAAAAATACGCAAATATTTCGCGTTTTCTTCGTCTATTTTTCGCCTTTCTTCTTAGGGAGCTGTGTGAGAGCGGCCAATTCCTCGTAGGTCAATTCGCCGTTCACATAGCGGTTTCGTGCATTCTCCGCTTGTGCTTTCCAGATTTGAAATGCGGCATCTGTGTAAATGGCCGGAGTACGGCGAACACGCATATCATAGGTTTTGATCCGCTGCCGGATGAGCTTTAAGCCATCATCGGCAGCGATTTTCTTTTCATGCTTCTCTTTGACTGCGAGTTCTTTGCAGCTTTTTCCGGTATCACCGACTGACCGATCACAATAAAGAGCTTTGGAAGAGAACGGGATAAAGTAACGATGACAATATTCACACTTTTTCAATTCAATTCCTTGCTCGACCATCTCCAGCAGCTCTGTCAGCAGCGTCGCGCCCAAATCGTCCGAGCCCTCGATGCGGGCAAACCGGACGGACTTTGGTGGCGTCGAAATGCGGTCTGCCGCCAACACCGGATCAAAATTCTGCTCATCTACATACAGCTTTCGTTCTGCGCGCATCTTCAGGTCCAAACCGGCGATCGCTGTGGCAGCTTGAAAATCGCGGCTCATATAGAGCGCCAAACGCTGCTTGGCGCTCAACTTAGATTTGTCCGGCACGAGCACGGCATCTGCAAAGGCGGAGAGTTCCTTTTGCAGCTTCTCAAAACCTTCCATGCGTTCATCAAGCACGTCTGCCAGCTTTTCTTCAAAAAAGAGGGACTGCACAAAGCGTTCCCCAAAAGGGTGGATCGTGCTCAGCGCATTTTTGATCTCGGTAATGGCTTGATTTTCCATCATGGGCGTTGTTCGCACCAGTAATTTCGCCCGTAAAGAAGCGAAATCTGTGGACAAAAAGGCAATAAGGGTTGTCCCGAGACGATATTCCACGGGCTTGAAATCCGTTTCTACATATTCCTTTTTGGGGCCAAAACTCAAGCAATACAAGGCTCTCAAGGCTTTTCCTCCATTCGTGGACACAGCTCCGCATCGTTTGTGGTAAATCATTTGTCACGCGAATAGTTTACCACATATTGAAATCTCCGTCAACGCTTGCTATCATTTTTGTGGAAGTTGAAATTCAACGCAAACGATCTTCCACAAAATTGAATGACCGCCGGAGCGTTTCTCTTTCGGGGAAGCAGGCCATGACCGTCAATGACGCGAGCGTGCCAAGAATCAGAAATCGAGTTTCTGTCAGGCAGGAAACCGCTTCCGGGAAAACGGCAAACAAGTTCACCGGTCTCTCCGCATAGTTTCAAGGAAAGGGGGGAGCAGGATGGCAAGCAAACCGGAGCTGCTGCATAATCAGGCGGCAGACGAGATCGGGCAGGACTTTCTTCTCGCGTACCAGCGAGCCGTCCTGCTCGCCTTGCAGCGGCAAGGCTTCCTTAACGAAATGCAGTGTAGGAACTGCGTACAAAAATTAGAAGATCAAAAAAGAAATACAAGAAAATCAAAATCTGTAAAGGAATAGTGCCTTTCAGTATTCGCACAATTGCAAAGACACATTCTGTATCGTATGATACCACGAAAAGGAGGAGTTTTTATGTTACAAGTAGCAGCGTATTGTCGCGTATCCACGGATAAGGAAGACCAGGCAAATTCCTTTGAAGCGCAGCAGCGGTATTTCCGCGAGTACATCCAGCGCCAGCCGGATTGGGAGTTGCAAGGCATCTATGCTGACGAAGGATTTTCCGGCACATCGACCAACAAGCGCGTGGAGTTCAATAAAATGCTTCATGCGGCGGAGCTGGGACAGATCGACCTGATCGTGACCAAGGAGGTCAGCCGTTTTACCCGCAACACGGTGGACGCGCTGCAAATCACCCGCGAGCTGCGTCGGCGGGGCGTCGGCGTGCTGTTTCTCAATGACAGCCTGGATACCCGCACCAACGATGGGGAGCTTCGATTGACGATCATGAGTTCCTTCGCACAGGACGAAAGCCGAAGGACCTCTGAACGCTCCAAATGGGGGCAGACGCGCAGTATGGAGAAGGGCGTCGTCTTTGGCGGCTCGCTGCTGGGTTATGACGTGATCGGTGGCAAAATGACCGTCAACCCGGAGGGCGCGGAAGTTGTCCGGCTCATCTTCCATAAGTACCTGCAAGAGCGCAAAGGGTGCAGCACCATCGCGCGGGAGCTGCGGGAGGCCGGCATTCTCAGCAGCAAGGGCAACTGCCTTTGGTCGTCTGCCACCGTGACTAAGATCCTGAAAAATGAAAAATACTGCGGTGACCTGATCCAGAAAAAGACCTACACGCCGGACTATCTGACGCACGAAAAGAAGTACAACCACGGCAAGGAACCGCTGGTAGAACTAAAAGATCACCACGAGCCCATCATCGACCGGGAAACGTGGCAGGCGGTGCAGCGGGAGCTGTCCCGCCGCAACCGTGCGACAGGCTGCGGCGGACACGGCAACCGCTATCCACTCTCCGGCAAAATTCGCTGCGGTGAGTGCGGCAAGAGCTTCTCTCACCGCACCAAAAAGCGGCAGGACGGCAGCTCCTATTACCGCTGGTGCTGCTTCACCGCCACCAACGAGGGCCTGCGGCGCACAGACGGCACGGGAAATACCATCGGATGCAGCGTCGGGCGGCAGATTCGGGATGACATCGCCATGGACCTTCTGCGGCGCTCGGTGAACGACGTGACGCTGGATAAGAAAGCGATCATATCGAACCTCGCCCGCGTTGTGGAAAGCGTTCTGGCGTCCGGTGAGGACAGCGGCGAGCAGGAGCTGCGGCGGTTGGAGCTGGAGTTTGAAAAGCTGCAAGCGCGGAGCGATGCGATCCTTGACCGCTTTCTCGACGAGAGCATCAGCAAGGAGGACTACCAGCGGGTCAAAGCCCGCTGTGAGAATGAAATGAACCGGGTGCAGGAGAAAATTGCCGCGATCAAACAGCGGCAGACGCTGAACACCGACACACAGACCCTAAAGCCGGACATCCGCGCTGCCATCACGGGCATCGTCAGCGGGCGCACGGCGGACGATGAATTTTACGGTCATCTCCTCCAACAGATGACCGTGTACCGGGACGGCAGGGTAGAGGTGGCGCTCAATCTGCTGCCCGCCAAGTGGGTCTATGTGCTGGACGGACTGGAAAAATACCGCGCCAAAATTGGGGGCCATGACGCTTCCTCTGTACCGATATCAGTCAGCAGCCCTTTCAGCTCGGGGTAGGGCATTGAGTAGCGCTGGCTCAGATACCGCAGCGAAGCGCCGAGCTCGCCGTCCGGGCCGCCGTACTGGCTGATGATCGCCGCGGCGAGCTTCGGGTTGGGGTTGGCGATCTTCACCGGATACTGCAATTTCTTTTCATAAACAAACATCAGTCGTTCCCTCCCAGATCCCACGGCCACGGATTATCGAGCCACTTATAGCTGCCCGGCGTCAGGTCGGTCTGAAGCAGCGGGCCGTACTTCTCCTGATACTTCTCCCGTCCCTCGCGCGCGAGCTTGATATACGACCAGTAGAGCGCCAGCACCTCCTGATCGTCGCGGTGCGTGGTGAGGTACAATCCCAGCTCGTCGATGGCGAAGTCAAGCGCCATCAGCTCGCTGAGCGCCGTGTTGGCGGCGGGAAAGCGGGTCTCCATGTCGGCGTGGAAGGGCAGATTCAAGCCGGGGAACAGCGTGCCGGCCTGCAGGGCGTCCTGCTGGGAATAGCGTGCGGGGTTGTCGCACTGCACGGGAACATAGGGAAAGGCCAGCGGTGCACAGCTGCCCGGCAGACGGCCCTCCGTCGTGCCGCAGATCTTCACCGCCGTATCGTTCTTTTCCAAATGGGTCTCCTCCTTCTTGGCATTGAGCATTGCGCTCATACCAGTATACGCCGCGGCAAAAAAGAGGAAACAGGGCTTTTCTTTCCGCCCGATGTCTGCTACAATATGTCCATGGAAGAATAGAAAAAAGTCCCCGCGCATAGCGTTGCACGGGGTGAGGAAATTGATCGTTCTTCTGCGTAAAAAAATTTTGATGCTCGCAGCGCTGCTCCTTTTCGGTGTGCTCCTGCTGTGTGGAACATTCGTGCGAGGTGCGCTGCCTGTCTTTCGCCCATCTGGCGTGCCGGAGCGGTCGGTGATCGTCATTGACGCGGGACACGGCGGGGAGGACGGCGGCGCCGTCGCGGCGGACGGCACGGTGGAAAGCGGCATCAATCTTGCCATCGCGCAGGATCTCGACGCGCTGCTGCGCCTTCTCGGCTGTGAGACGAAGCTGACGCGCACGGAGGATACCGCCATCTACTCGGAGGGCGCTCAAACGCTGCGGGAGAAAAAAGCCTCCGATCTTAAAAACCGTGTTGCGCTGGTGAATGAAACGCCGAACGCCGTGCTTTTGAGCATCCACCAGAACAGCCTTCCGGCCTCGCGGCGCGTCCACGGCGCGCAGGCGTTCCACGCCCGCACGGAGGGCAGCGAGGCGCTCGCCGAGAGCGTACAGGTCGCGCTCAACGCGGTGGTGAACCCGGGAAATGAGAAAAGCCGGAAGGTCATTGACAAAAGCGTTTATCTGATGAAAAACATCAGCTGTCCCGCGGTGCTGGTCGAGTGCGGCTTTCTCTCCAACGCGGAGGAGGCCGCAAGGCTCTGCGAGACGGACTATCAGCGCAAGCTGGCTGTGACCGTCGCCGCCGGCTTTCTCGCGGGACTCGCCGGTGGGCAAGCGGCAGCATAAGAAACAGAAAAGGGGAGACCCCATGAAGGCAAAAACCGTATTTTACTGCACCGAGTGCGGCAACGAGACCGCAAAGTGGGCGGGGCGCTGCCCTGCCTGCGGCGCATGGAATTCCATCGTGGAGCAGGCCGCGCCGAAGGCGTCGGCGGCAGGGAAGGGGCGCACCAAGGCGCTCGCGCGCAGCAAGGCGCATCCGATCGCCGAGCTGCAGACCGAGCAGGAGCTGCGCTTTTCGACCGGTATGGGCGAGCTGGACCGTGTGCTCGGCGGGGGAGCTGTCAAGGGCTCGCTGGTGCTCGTCGGCGGCGCGCCGGGCATCGGCAAATCGACGCTGATGCTGCAGATTTGCAGTCAGCTCTGCCGCTTTGCCAAGGTCCTGTATGTATCCGGCGAGGAATCGCCGCACCAGCTCAAGATGCGCGCCGAGCGGCTGAAGGTCGCGAGCGGGAACCTTTATGTGCTCTCGGAGACCTGTCTCGGCGACGTGCTCGAATGTGTCAGCGAGGAAGCGCCGGACATTCTGATCGTGGACTCCATCCAGACGCTCTACAACGAGGAGCTGGATTCGCCCGCGGGCAGCGTTAGTCAGGTCAAGGACTGCACGATGACGCTCATGCAGCTCGCCAAGGGGCAGGGCATCACAGTATTTGTGATCGGTCACGTCAACAAGGAGGGCTCCATTGCCGGTCCCAAGGTGCTCGAGCACATGGTGGACTGCGTGCTCTATTTCGAGGGCGACCAGCACATGACCTACCGCATCCTCCGCGCGGCGAAGAACCGCTTCGGCGCGACGAATGAGATCGGCGTCTTTGAGATGGAAAACGACGGTCTCATTGAGGTCGAAAATCCCTCGGAAATGCTGCTCTCCGGCCGTCCTGCCGACGCGCCGGGGACCTGCGTGACCTGTGTGATGGAGGGCGCGCGGCCCGTGCTCGCGGAGATCCAGGCGCTGCTGGCAAGCTCATCGTACCCGACGCCGCGGCGCACGAGCAACGGCTTTGACTACAACCGCGCGGCGATGCTGCTGGCGGTGCTGGAAAAGCGCGGGCAGCTCAAGGTGTCGCAGTGCGACGCGTATCTGAACATCATCGGCGGTCTGACGCTGGACGAACCCGCCGCCGATCTCGCGGCCATTCTGGCGCTGGCGTCGAGCTATCTCGACAAGCCCATCGGCGCACAGGTCGCCGCCATCGGCGAGGTCGGTCTGACCGGCGAGTTAAGGAACGTGAACAATCTGTCGCAACGGCTCAGCGAGGTGCGGCGGCTCGGCTTCACGGAGTGCATCATTCCAAAGCAGCATGGGAACCGTCTTGGACGTCCGGACGGCCTGAAGCTGACGGAGGTGCAGAATGTCGGTGAAGCGCTGCGTGTGCTGGCGAGGTCGTAACGCCGCTGACCGCGGAGCGCGGGATATAGTGTACGCAGGCGTTGCTGCGGCACGACGGCATCCCGCAGGCTGTGGAATACTTGAAGCCGCAGCGTCCGCCGGACTGGAACACGCAGTTGGCATGACAGAAAAGCTCGCTCATTCGATCAGACCCTTTCCAATGAAAAAAGTTTTCTCGGAAGTAGTTTGCGCGAAGGAGCGATGAATTAAACCGGTTTTTTGAATCTTCAGTATACTCAATGCCTCTAAGCAGTTATCCTTACGGAAAGGAGGAACGCAAAAACAGCCGAAGAAGCGTTTCAGGGCTACCCTCTTTTGAACAAAATTTTTATTTTGTTCAATTATATCTTTAGGTCGATCGAGGTCCCCCACTTTGAACGACAGCTGTTTTTGTGAAAGCTCATGAACGATTACCGTACCGAAGCGCCGCCGATCCTGCGCGACTTTCTTTCCTACCATGAAACGATCAAGGCGCACTCCAGAAAAACCGTGGACGAATACTTTCTCGATCTGCGGAACTTTTTCCGTTATCTCAAGCAGACGCGCGACCCATCGCTGCGCGGTCTGGAGCTGAATGAAATATCCATTCTGGACATCGACCTCGATTTCGTGTCCTCCGTCACGCTCACAGACATCTACGGCTATATGACCTATCTGAGCCGCGAGCGCGTACTGCATCAGAACAGCGACGCCTCCGGCTATGGTCTCAACGCCGCCTCCAGAGCGCGTAAAATTGCAACGATTCGCTCTTTTTACAAGTATTTGACCAACAAAGTCCACCTGATCAAGGAAAATCCGGTCAAGGACCTCGATTCGCCGAAGCTCAAGAAAACGCTGCCGAAATACCTCACCTTGGAAGAAAGCGTGCAGCTGTTGTCCTCGGTGGACGGACAGAACCGCGAGCGGGATTACTGCATCCTGACGTTCTTCCTGAACTGCGGCCTGCGTATTTCCGAGCTCTGCGCGCTTAACACCACAGACATTCAGGACGACGCGCTGCGCGTGCTCGGTAAGGGCAACAAGGTGCGCATCGTCTACCTCAACGACGCATGCAAGGAAGCGCTCAACGGCTATCTCGCCGTGCGCCGCCCCATCGTCGGGCGCGATCAGAACGCCCTCTTCCTCTCCTCCCGCAACGAGCGCGTCAGCCGCTCGACGGTCCATGCGTTGGTGAAAAAGCACTTGGGCGAGGCCGGGCTCGACTCGACGCAGTATTCCGCGCACAAGCTGCGCCACACAGCGGCGACGCTGATGCTGCAAAACGGCGTGGACGTCAAGGCCGTGCAGGAGGTTCTGGGCCATGAGCACCTTAATACGACGGAGATCTACACGCATATCGACAACGAGGCGCTGCGTGTTGCCGCAAAGGCAAATCCCTTGTCACGCGTGAAGCCGCCGAAGAAAAATGAAACAGAAAAATGAGAAAGAGACGGAGCATGCTCCGTCTCTTTCTCAATCACTCCATGAATTATGTTTCTGCCAATAGGACAGCTAAGAGACTACCAATATCTCATTGGCTCAAAAATTTTAGTTCCTTTTAAGTTAAACGTGAATCTATTCATCAGAGGACACAGAGGCTCACCCCAGCAAGGAATGAGCCTCTTCAAAGCTATTACTCGATATAGCAAGCAGCTAAGACGATGACATTGGTGGTTCCGCCGCTTATGTTATCAAACGAAGAAGTTGAACATGGAATGGCGTAGGCTGTAAATGTATCTTCATTGTAAACCTCTGTGCTGTCCAAATAGTACAGAGCATAATAGTTGTTATCGTCATCAGCGGCCAAAAGGTATGTTAGCTTACCTCCCAAGTAGTCATCCTCAAACACCTGCACGGCGTAGAGGTCTAACTTTACTAAGCCAATCTGATCTTGCTTGCGTGTCTTATTGAACTGTTTACTTGAGAAATCTTGTATGTCAGAGGACTGTATCGCTTCATTCGTTGCAGTAGGAAATAGATTTTCATTTTCGTCAATATACTCAATCACTGCATCTGAAATAGTAAATTTACCGAATAGGTCTAACTGACCAATGTAGTTGAAAGACTCACCTGTAGTCGGTGTAAACTCTCCATTTGTGTATGTTCCTGACATCTCCAATGTTTCGCCATCATTTATGATGGTTGTCACGCCGTAGCCGTTAAAGGCTCCGTTAGAGAAATTGCCTTCATACGTATATGTAGACCCGTTTTCTCCGTCTGCTTCGAATGTTCCTACACCTTGTGGCTTGCCATTGACAACTTCTCCAGTGTACTTTCCGTCAATATCATAAGTGTCCGTTCCCTCTACCATAGTAACGGTGATATCATAGTCTGAAACGGTAGATGGTGTATCGTTTTTAGGTGTCTCTTGTGCGGTGCTCCCACAACCGGATAGGAGTACCATAAGCAGTGACAAAACGATAACGCCCGCCTTTTTCATGACTGCATCTCCTCATTGGTGGTATATTAGCCGATTTCGGCTTGTCACCTGTTAGAAGTATACCATGTTTGGCGAATTATGCCAATAGGAAAAGAATAGATACGAAAACTTTTGTAATACGGTAGATAATCGTTTCTTCGTCGGTATAATCTTCTCAATCATCCCTGCCGGTATACGCCGCCGATGTGCAGGAAGCGCGCACGGACAAATTCATAGGTGGACAGCGGGCGGTCATCGGCGTCGAAGCTGTGCGCGGCGACGAGGATGTCCGCATAGCTGCGCGGACGGTCCGCCGCCACGACGACCGGCGAATGCTGCCAGCCGGTGCCGTCGAACGAGAGCTGCACGATATCGCCCGGCCGGATGCGCTCCGGTGAGACTTCCCCTGCGAACGGGCCGGTGGACGGCGTGCGGCGCGTGAGAAAATTATAGAGATACTCCACGCCCGTCCACGCGGGCGCTTTGTCGTTGGCATTGATGTAGTACCAGCCAAAGGTCGGCGTGTCGTTCATCACACCCGCACCGGCATAGATGCATTGGGACGCAAAATTCGTGCAGTCGCCGCCGATTCTTTCGTAATCATAATAGCGCGGATTGCGCCCGTACGCCCAGATATGCGCATAGCGCACCGCCGCGGCGCGGTCGTATGGCAGTAAAACGAGCATGGCCTCTCCCCTCCCCTCTCCTCTCCCAATGTATGCAAAAAGGCGGAAATCGGCCACAATATGTCGTAGGAATGAATTGACTTTGCGTCCATATTTCGGTATACTGTCAAATTGAGCGAATGAAATTTTGCAAGGAGGTCTTCCATGAACACGCAAGAGCTTTCCAAGGTCTGCCGTCAGGTGCGCCGCGACATCATCACGATGACGGCCAATGCCGGCAGCGGTCATCCCGGCGGCTCCCTTTCGGCCGTCGAGCTGATGACCAGCGTTTTCTTCAACCACATGCGCGTCGATCCCAGCAATCCGCACGATCCCGACCGCGACCGCTTTGTGCTCTCCAAGGGCCACGCGGCGCCGTGCTATTATGCGGTGCTTGCCGCCAAGGGCTTCATCTCCCGCGACGAATACGCGAACTTCCGTCAGCTCCACTCCATCCTGCAGGGCCACCCCGACGCCAAAAAGGTCCCGGGCGTGGACGCCTCCACCGGCTCGCTCGGTCAGGGCGTGTCCATCGCCGTCGGCATGGCGCTCGGCGCCAAGCACCTCGGCAAGGATACGAAGGTCTTTGCCCTCGTCGGCGACGGCGAGAGTCAGGAGGGGCAGATCTGGGAGGCTTACATGGCCGCCGCCCACTATAAGCTGGACAACCTCACCGTCATCATCGACAACAACGGTCTGCAGATCGACGGCTCGAACGATCAGGTCATGAGCCTCGGCGACCTCGGCGCGAAGCTGCGCGCCTTCGGCTTTGACCTTGTGGAGCTGCCGGACGGCAACGATCTCGACGCGGTGGAGGCCGCGCTCTCGAAGCCGACGATGCCCGGCAAGCCCAAGGCGATCCTCGCCCACACGGTCAAGGGCAAGGGCGTTTCGTTCATGGAAAATCAGGTCGGCTGGCACGGCAAGGCGCCCAACGCCGAGCAGCGCGATCAGGCTTTGAAGGAATTGGAGGGTTAACGAACATGGCTGATAAAATTGCGACCCGCCAGGCTTACGGCGAAGCGCTGATCGAGCTGGTGGAAAAGAACGATAAGGTCGTCGTGCTCGACGCCGACCTTGCCAACGCGACCCAGACCTGCAAGGTCGCCAAGGCACACCCCGAGAAATTCTACAACTTCGGCATTGCCGAGGCCAATATGGTCGACGCCGCCGCCGGCATGAGCACGATGGGTCTTGTTCCCTTCTGCTCCACCTTCGCGATGTTCGCGGCCGGCCGCGCCTACGAGCAGATCCGCAACTCCGTTGCCTATCCGCACTTCAACGTCAAGATCTGCGCCACCCACGCCGGTGTGAGCGTCGGCGAGGACGGCGGCAGCCATCAGTGCATCGAGGACCTTGCGCTCATGCGCGTGATTCCCGGCATGACGGTCATCTGCCCCGCCGATGCGAACGAGGCCAAGGCCGCGACCATGGCGATCGCCGATTTCGACGGCCCCGTGTATATGCGCCTCGCCCGTCTCGCCACGCCTGTTTTTGAGGGCGACATGGTCAAGCCCTTTGTTCTCGGCAAGGCCAATGTCCTGCGCGAAGGCAAGGATGTCGCAATCTTCGCGACGGGCCTGATGGTCAATGAATCCCTCCTGGCCGCCGACGAGCTCGCCAAGGACGGCATCAACGCCGCCGTCATCAACGTCCACACCATCAAGCCCATCGACGCCGAATGTGTGACTGCGTGGGCGGAGAAGTGCGGCAAGGTCATCACCGTTGAGGAGCACAGCGTCATCGGCGGCTTGGGCGACGCGGTGGCCGACGTGCTCATGGGCAAGGTCAACTGCAAATTCCATAAGATCGGCGTGAACGATCAGTTCGGCCAGTCCGGCAAGGCAGCCGACGTGCTGCGCGAGTACGGTCTGACCGCCGATCAGATCGCCGCAACGATCAAGGCCAACATCTGACGAGAGAAAGAGAGACAAAGCACACACTTTGTCTCTCTTTTTTGAAGAAAAATTTTTCACTTTTCTCTTGTATTTTCCGTTTTCTGTGCTACAATACAGGTAGTACCAAACGTACCAATCATTTGAAATAACTTTACAAAAGGAGACGATATCATGCCACTCGTTACCTCTACCGAAATGTTCAAGAAGGCGTATGACGGCGGCTACGCCATCGGCGCGTTCAACGTCAACAACATGGAGATCGTGCAGGGCATCACCGAGGCCTGCCAGGAGGAACACGCTCCCGTTATTCTTCAGGTTTCCAAGGGCGCCCGCGCCTACGCGAACCATACCTACCTCGTCAAGCTCGTCGAGGCCGCCGTGGAGTGCTGCCCCGACATCCCCATCGTGCTGCACCTCGATCACGGCCCGGACTTTGAGACCTGCAAGAGCTGCATCGACGGCGGCTTCACCTCCGTTATGATCGACGCCTCCTCCAAGCCCTTTGCCGAGAACATTGAGATCACCAAGAAGGTCGTTGAGTACGCGCATGACCACGGCGTGGTCGTCGAGGCCGAGCTCGGCACCCTCGCCGGCATCGAGGACGAGGTCAAGGTCGCGGCGCACGAGGCGTCCTACACCCATCCCGAGGAGGTCGAGGAGTTCGTCTCCAAGACCGGCTGCGACTCTCTTGCCATCGCCATCGGCACCAGCCACGGCGCTTACAAGTTCAAGCCCGAGCAGTGCACCCGCAACGCCGACGGCATCCTCGTTCCGCCCCCGCTGCGCTTCGACGTTCTGAAGGAAGTCTCCAAGCGTCTGCCCGGCTTCCCCATCGTGCTGCACGGCTCCTCCTCCGTCCCGCAGGAGTATGTGAAGATGATCAACGACCACGGCGGCAAGATGCCCAATGCCATCGGCGTGCCCGAGGAGCAGCTGCGCGAGGCTGCGAAGCTCTCGGTCTGCAAGATCAACATCGACTCCGACCTGCGTCTCGCCATGACCGGCACCATCCGTCAGTTCATGGATGAGCACCCCGACAAGTTCGACCCCCGCGAGTATCTCAAGCCCGCCCGCGCCAACATCAAGGAGCTCGTCCGTCATAAGCTCGTCGACGTGCTCGGCTGCGCCGGTAAGGCTTAAACCGTCAAAGGAGAAACGATATGAGTGAATTGAAAGGCGCCTGCATCATCGGTCAGTCCGGCGGCCCGACCTCTGTCATCAACGCCAGCGCCTACGGCGTGATCCGCACGGCGCTTGACTCCGACTGCATCACCGCCGTCTACGGCGCGGAGCACGGCATCAAGGGCGTGCTTGCCGACCGCCTGTTCGACATGAGCAAGGAGGACGCGCGCGAGCTGGAGCTGTTGAAGTACACCCCCTCCTCCGCGCTCGGCTCCTGCCGCTACAAGATCGCCGATCCCGATGTGGACGACACCGATTATAAGCGTATTCTCGAGGTGTTCAAGAAGCATGATGTCCGCTATTTCTTCTACAACGGCGGCAACGACTCAATGGACACCTGCAACAAGATCTCCAAGTATATGCAGAAGGTCGGCTATGAGTGCCGCGTGATGGGCGTTCCCAAGACCATCGACAACGATCTCTTCGGCACCGACCACTGCCCCGGCTACGCCAGCGCCGCGAAGTATATCGCCACGAGCTGCATGGAGGTCTATCAGGACGCGCGCGTGTACGACACCGGTATGATCTGCATCATCGAGATCATGGGCCGCCACGCCGGCTGGCTGACCGCCGCCGCCGCGCTCGCCACCGAATACGGCGCGGGCCCCGACCTCATTTACCTGCCCGAGCGTGACTTCGATATGGATAAATTCCTTGCCGACGTTGAGCGCGTCTACAAGGAAAAGGGAAACTGCATGGTCGCGGTCTCCGAGGGCATCCACTATGCCGACGGCAGCTTTGTTTCCGAGGCCAAGACCAGCGCAACCGACGGCTTCGGTCACGCCCAGCTCGGCGGTCTTGCCGCACGTCTTGCCGACGTTGTGAAGCAGAAGACCGGCGCGAAGGTCCGCGGCATCGAGCTTTCCCTGCTCCAGCGCTGCGGCGCGCACCTTGCGAGCGAGACCGACATTGAGGAGTCTGTCATGGCGGGCCGCGCGGCGGTGGAGAATGCCGTCGCGGGCATCACCGATAAGATGGTCGCCTTCGAGCGCGGCACGGTCAACGGTCGCTACGCCTGCAAGACGAAGCTGCTGCCGCTCACCGAGGTCGCAAACGCCGAGAAGAAGGTGCCGCAGGAGTGGATCAACGCCGAAGGCAACGGCGTGACGCACGACTTCATCGACTATGCCCTGCCACTCATTCAGGGCGAGCCGAAGCTGCCGAAGGAGGATTCCCTCCCCCGCTTCGCCAAGCTCAAGAAGGTTCTGGCAAAGTAAGACCGCCTCGTGCAACAAAGAACAAAAGGAACCGCTTATCGAAAGCGGTTCCTTTTTATATCGTTTCCGTCAGTCGTTCGCATGCCACTCACCCAAAATGTCTGTGGTGAGCGGCAGCGTGACCTCTCTTGTGCCGCCTTCCGTGTAGAGCGTCAAGGTGACGGTGTTATCCTCCGCGTGATAGGTCTCCGCCCGCGCGACCGAGCCAAGCGGCGCGCTCAGCTTCGCAAGCTGTGCATCCGCTTTCTCCCAGACAATGCCGCTGTGCTGCGAGATTCCCTCCGCGGCGTTCCAGCGGTAGACAAAAACATACGGTACGCCGGTGCCAAAGGTGCTGCGCGTGACCAGCTCGCTGCGCCCGTCGCCCGTAAGGTCGAGCGGCCACACGCCGTCGCCCCACTCTGTATCATCAAAGCCAAGGCCAAAGGCTTCTCCCGCATAGACGAAGCCCTGCTCCGTCAGCGCATAGAAGTAACGAACTGTCATGCGCCCGCCTTGGACCGTTTCAAGCTCGAAGCCCGGGAAGCCGAGCACATCATCCCGCACGGTCAGGGAGACCTTCTCGGCGGCCTCGTCCTCCCCGATCCAAGTGCGGCGACCCACGCCGAACGGTATGTCGATCTCCGTACCGTCTGCGCCAAAGAGCGCGTAGCGCGCATAGCCATCCTCATCCAACTCGTAGACCCTCAGCGTGACGGTCTGACCGCCGACCTTCTCGGTCAGCGTAAGGAGCTCGGAGCCGGTGCGGCTCTGCAATTTCTGATCCATCGCGATGATATAGTCAAGACCGGTGAACGGCAGCGCGCCGATGAGCCGGAAATCCTTATTTTCATAGCTTCGGCTTCCGTTATGCACAAAAAGCAGGGTACGGTCATTGCCGCGGTCGTTCAGGATATAGCAGCGCGGCGTTTCAGCCGTGCCGTCCGCCGTCGTCAGTTCCTCGCTGCCATGGCCGGAAAGCAGCACAAAGGACGCCTTGGAAAAAAGATACTGTTCCTCCCCGGCAGGCCACACGACACCCTCCGCCGGCTCGATCCGCCGGAGCAGGGCGCATATCTCCTCCACATATTTCGCGTCGGTGACGGGGCCTTCGGGCTGATTGCTCTCAAGACTGTCGGGTTCAAAGTAAACAGCGTCGGCCGAATCCAGCGCGTCGATAAGCTGCTTCCGCAGCGATGCCGGTGTCGGCTGCTTCGCTTCGATAAAGGACCATACGGCACACAATACGGCAGCGAGCAAGAATACGGGCAGGGCGAGCTTCCTTTTCATGGTACCTCTCTCTTTCTTCGTTATGTAAACAGTATAGCATGAAGCAGCCGGAAACACAAGTTACAAAGTGGAAACATTTTGGTTACAAAATGCAAGAAAGAGAGGGGTGTCTCCCCTCTCTTCACAATTTTCAGAGAATGATGCAGATGAGGCCGCCGCTGCCCTCGTTGATGATGCGCTCGAGCGTCTGGCGGAGCTTTGCGCGCGCGTCGTCCGGCATCCGCTTGAGCTTGGCCTGCAGGTCCTCGCTGACGATCTCGTGGAAGCTGCGCCCGAAGATATTCGACTGCCAGATCTTCGCTGTGTCGCCCTCGAACTCCTGCAGCAGATAATTGACCATGTCCTCGCTCTGCTTTTCGTTGCCGACGATGGGTGAAACGGTCGTTTCGATGTTCGCGCGGATCATATGGATGCTCGGCGCGCTGGCCTTGAGCCGCACACCGTAGCGGCCGCCCTGCTTCATGATCTCCGGCTCCTCCAAAATGAGCTCGTCGACCGTCGGCACGACCACGCCGTAGCCCGTTTCGCGGGCGTCCCGAATGGCGGAGGATACCTTGTCGTAGTCCGCCTTGACGGCGGAAAGCTCCGTGAGCAGACGCATGAGGTCGCCGTCGTCCGCCACATCAAAGCCGGACTGCTCGCTGAGCGTCTGATAGAACAGCGTCCGCGGGAGCTGAAGCTCCGCGCTGGCGGTGCCGCTGCCGAGCGAGATGGCGTTGACCTTTGCGCCGCTGATGCCCTCGTAGGCGCACATGGCGTCCACCGCGGGCGCGACCTCGCGGATGCGGTGCAGTCCCTTGGCGCCCTCGCGGATGCTGCGGTAAAGACCGAGCTTGATGGCATGGTCGGCGGGCAGCGCCAGGACCCATGCCGGGATATGAAGCTCCAGCTCGGTCAGCGGGAACTCGTAGAGGATCGCCTTGAGGATATCCCCCACCGCCGCGTCGTCCAGCTCCAGGCAGTTGACCGGCAGACAGCACACGCCATAGTGTGAAGCAATATCACTTGCCATCGCCTGAGTTCTGCTTGATTTCGGGTCAACGGCGTTGAGCAGCACGAGGAAAGGCTTGCCGATCTCCTGCAGCTCACGGATGACGCGGCCCTCAGCCTCGAGGTAGTCCTCGCGCGGAATGTCCGTGATGCTGCCGTCGGTCGTAATGACGATGCCGATGGTCGAATGCTCGCGGATCACGCGCGTCGTGCCCAGCTCCGCCGCCTCCGCCATCGTGACCGGATGGTCGGCCCATGGCGTTGTGACCATGCGGGGACTGTCGCCGTCGAGCTGTCCCGCCGCGCCGGGGACCATGTATCCCACGCAGTCGATGAGCCGCACGGAACAGCTCGCGCCCTCATCGAGCGCGATGTCCACGGCCTCCTCGGGCACGAACTTCGGCTCGGAGGTCATCACCGTGCGGCCGCTGCCGCTCTGCGGCAGCTCATCCTTGGCGCGCTCGCGGCGGTAGACATTGTCGATGTTCGGGATGATCTGCGTTTCCATGAAGCGCTTGATGAAGGTCGATTTGCCGGCGCGCACCGGGCCGACGACGCCGATATAGATGTCGCCCGCCGTGCGCGTGGCGATGTCCTGATAGATGCCGGTATTTGTGGTCATAGCGATCTCCTCCGAATCCTCACCGTTCTTGCTTCACTATATGAGCGCTCCGCGCGGGGTATGACAAGCCAAAAAAGAAAAAGAGCCTCACGGCTCTTTTCCCGGGAAATATTCAGCGGCGGCACGGAATGAGCAGCATCTCGCCGCCCGGCGCGTCGGCCTCGGCGGAAAGCTCGTTGGCGGTGAGGATCTCGGCAACCGTCGTGCGGTAGGCCTTGGCGAGATCCCAGAGCCGTTCCTGCGCGCCCATGGCGCGCAGCACGAGCGTCGGCTGCCTGCCGCCGCTCTCCTGCTGCGGCTCCGCCTTGAGCGCGCACAGGCAGGCGCAGCGGCAGCGGCGGGTACATTCGAGGGTAAAGAGCGCCGGGAAGCGCACCTCGATGCCGTCCGCCGTCGCGGCGGCGCTGACCTCGCAGGCCGTCACGCTGCGGACCGCGGCGGTACAGCCCTCTGGAACAGCAATGCGCGCGGCGACCTCGGTGCGGCGCTCGACCATCAGCGGCGCGCCGCCCTCGTCGAGATAGAGCACACGGAGGATCGCCGTGCAGCGCACGTTTGCCGTGCTCTCCTCCTGCACCAGACTGACGCTGCCGAAATGGACCTCGGCGCACAGCACCGCAGATACCTCCACGCCGGTCTCGATCTGCTCGCGGACGTTCTGCTCCTGCGTGACGGTCTCTACGCCGCCGCACAGCTCAAGCGTCTGCATCTGCGCGGAGAGATCGCAGCTCGTGCTGTAAAGGTCGGTGATGCAGCGCAGACAGAGCCTTTGGCGCAGCACGACAAAGGCGTGCAGGAAGAGCTTTGCGGAGATGGTGCGCGCGTCGCCGCTCTCGCCGCCGATGCGCAGCTCCGCGCCGGTCAGGCACAGCATCGCCTCGGCAGAGGTGTTCTCGTCCGCATCCTCGACGCCCTCGACGATTTGGGAAAAGGGCAGCTCCGCGGCGGCGCTGCAGATGGTCCCGCTCTCCGAGAGATAGAGGACCTCCACGCAGACAACGCCCTTGAGGATGATCTTGCCGCCGATCAGGCGGCACTCCGTCGCGCGGACGGACGCGCTCTCGCGCAGCAGCTCCGCCGCAGGCTCCTTACTGCTCGAGAGCACGAGGTCGTCGGAGAACACAAAGTCCTTGCTGCGCAGCGCCTTGATGATCGAGACCTCCTGCGTCTCGCACAGCGTCTCAATGCCGTTTTCCGCCCGCTGCGTCACATCGCCGCAGGCCGTGAGCTGCGCGGCGCAGTAAGGCGTAACGGTCAGCTCGACGGCGGCGCGCGTCATGATCTTGCGCGGGTTGAGCGCGCGGACCTCCAGCGCGCTGACGCAGCCGCTCACGCTCGCCTCGGTGCAGCCCTCGCGCAGCCGTCCGTCCAGCGTCTCCTCGACGGGAAGCGTGTACGAAAAGCTCTTGAGCCCGCCGCTGCCGTCGGCTATGTACAAAAGCGTCATGCGCAGCGAGCCGGAAACGCTCACGCGCCCGTCCGCAATCTCGCGGCTGCGCACGAAGAGGCAGCCGCTGCCCTCCACGATGCGCGCGATGTCGGGGCAGTAATCGGGGACGATGGTCTCGGTGCTCTGCTCGCGTGTCTCCACAAGCGGCGGCAGAGCCTCATAACAGGAATACGTCTCTTTGCACAGTTCAAGCTCCATGGCAGTCCTCTCCTTTGGCACGGTTTTGCTTCACTCTATGCGCCAAAGGACCGCTTTATTCCTGCCCGTCTTTGATCCCGAACAGCAGCCGCAGCACGCCGCACAGGGCCTTGGGCGACTTCCACACCACGATCTTCAAATCCGCTCACCTCCTCCGGATACAGCCCCAGCCGCAGACGACGAGAAGCAACGCGACCAGAAACATCAGAAAGCCCACCGGAAAAATGGCAACGATGAAGATCGCCAGTCCCAGCGCCAGCGCGCAGATGCCCAGACAGCACCAGTTCCTGCCCCACATGGCCGCACCTCCTTCCCGTCACGCCTGATGCTACAGTATATACCGCGCGGCGTTGTCCCGTGCCCCGCGGGCGTGGAAAAAGCGGCGGGAGCCCCGCCGCTTTCGCTTCTTCATTTGCTGCTCCACTCCCGCAGGTCCTTGAGCTCGTTGTAGAGCCGCAGATAGCTCGCGTGCCGCGAGGCGGAGAGCTTCCCCGCCCGCACAGCCTCCAGAACGGCGCAGCCCTTTTCCTTCGTGTGGCTGCAGCCAACGAAGCGGCAGCCGTCCAGATAGGGCGCGAAGTCCAAAAAGGTCTCCGGCAGCCGCTCCTTCAGCGCAAGCCCAAGCTCGTCGGTATCGAAGGAGGAAAAGCCGGGCGTGTCGATGATCTCCGCGCCGCCGGAGAGGGTATATAGCTCCACATGGCGCGTGGTGTGGCGTCCGCGTCCGAGCGCCTGACTGACCTCGCCGACCTGCACGGAAAAGCGTGGGTCGAGCGCATTGAGCAGGCTCGATTTCCCAACGCCGGAATTGCCTGTAAAGGCAGACAGCTTGCCGGAAATACGCTCCCGCAGCTCGGCAATGCCCTCCCCCGTTTCGGCGCTTGTGAGCAGAAACGGAAGCCCCGCCTTTTCATAGATGGCGCACAGCTCGTCGGCATGGTCGAGGTCCGATTTGTTGATGCAGATCAGGACCTCGCAGCCCTTCAGCGCGGCGATGGCGGTCATGCGGTCGATGAGATACGGATCGGTCTGCGGGATGGCGTTCGACGCCACAATCACGAGCTGGTCAATGTTGGCGACCGCCGGACGCGAAAAAACGTTGTGCCGCGGCCCGATGGCATCAACCATGCCCTCCGTGCCGGATACCGTGATCTCCACCCGGTCGCCGACAAGCGGCGAAACGCCCTCCTTACGGAAGCGCCCGCGTGCGCGGCAGGTCACGACCTCCTCGCCGGTATCGACATAGTAAAAGCCGCTGAGGGCCTTTTTGATCCGTCCTCTCACGCCGCCTCCGGGGGGATCCCCTCTGTGCTGGAAACGGAAGGATCGGGCCCGTCGCTGACGGTGAGCACGATCTCGGCGCCGGTGGTGACGACCGTATCCTGCGCGATGCTCTGCTCAACGACGGTGCCCGCAAGCGCGTCGCTGTAAACGTGCTTCACGGTGACCTTCAGGCCGAGCGTCTCGGCCTCCTCCACCGCCGTCGTCTGCTCATAGGTGAGGAAGGAGATCACCGTGACCGGCTTCGGCTCGGGTCCCTTGCTGCGGTAGAGCAGCAGAACATCTCCCTGACGGAGCATCTCTCCCTTTGCCGGCTCCGTGCGGATCACGCAGCCGGAGGTGATGGAGTCGGAATACTCATCCTTCCAGTTGTATTGCAGGTCCAGCCCAAGGTCGTCAAGTCTGATCTTCGCGCTGCGCCACTCCAGTCCTGTGACGCTCGGCATCGGCTCGGTCTTTTCGCCGGTGCTGACAAAGACCTGGATCTCGCGGTTGCTGCGCACCACGTTGTCGGCTGCAGGCGTCTGCTCAACGATCTGACCCTCCGCGTACTCGCTGCTCGCGCGTCTGCCCATCTCCGTAATGGTGAAGATGCCCTTCACCCGCTCGTCGGCCTCGGCCTCCTCAATGGTCATGCCGAGGAGGTTCGGCACGGTGAACTCCGTCTGCACAGGCTCCTTTCGGAAGCTGCCCATGATGACGTTCCACAGAGCGAACACGATCACCGCGGCCAGCGCGATGCCGCCGGCCAGCAGGAGCATTTTTTGCGTTTTTTTCTCGTCGACCGGCTCGTCCTCCTGCGGCTCCTCCCGCTTCGGCGTGACTGCCTGCACGGCGGGGATATACTGCGTCGGCTCGTCGGTATCGGGGCGGCGCAGATCCTCGATGCTGAAATCAAGGTCTACGTCCGGGTTCTTGCGGAACTCCTCCAGGTCGGCGAGCATGGCGTCCGCCGTCGGATAGCGGCGGTCGATGTCCGAGGCCATCGCCTTCATGCAGATCTTTTCCAGCGCCTCGGGCACGTCGGGGTCGATCTCCCGCGGGGAGAGCGGCACGCTGCTTAAATGCTGGATCGCGACGGACACGGCGCTGTCGCCCTCAAAGGGCAGGCGGCCCGTGAGCATCTCATAGAGCACGACGCCGGCGGAGTAGATGTCCGAGCGCGCGTCGGGGCGGTTGCCCTTCGCCTGCTCGGGCGAGATGTAGTGGACGGAGCCGAGCGCCTCCTGCGTCATGGTGTTGGCGGAGTTGGAAAGACAGGCGATGCCGAAGTCCGTGACCTTGACACTGCCGTCGCGCAGCACCATGATGTTCTGCGGCTTGATGTCGCGGTGGACGATGCCGCGCGAGTGCGCGTGGCTCAGCCCCTTCATGATCTGTGTGATAAAATGCAGCGACTCGCGCCAGTTCAGACGCCCGCGCCGCTCCATATATTGCTTGAGCGTGATGCCGTCGATGAGCTCCATGACGATGTACTCCGGCGAGGAGCGCGACACGTCATAGACCGAAACGATGTTCGGGTGGGAGAGCATCGCGATGGCCTGGGATTCGTCGTAGAAGCGGCGGCGGAAATCCGCGTCGCTCGCGAAATCGCTTTTCAATACCTTGACCGCCACAAGGCGGTTGAGCCGGTGGCACTTGGCCTTATAGACCATTGCCATGCCGCCGCTGCCGATCAGCTCAAGCAGCTCATAGCGGTTGTCCAGCATTCTGCCGATCATTTGATCCATCTATGCGCCCTCCTTTCTCACTCGTGATAGAGCAGCACAGCGGTAACGTTATCCGGCGCGCCGCGCTGTTTGGAAAGCTCGAGCAGGTGCTCAAGACTCTCCTCCGGCGTATCGCCCCGGCCGACCGCCTCGTACATCTCCTCGTCCGTGGCGGTGACGACCAGCCCGTCCGAGCAGAGCAGCAGCCGCTCGTCCGCGCCGAGCGTCACATCGTATACGTCGCACTCGATATGCTCCTCGGGGCCGAGCGCGCGGGTGATGAGGTTGCGGTTGGGGTGCGTGCGTGCCTGCTCGGCGGTGATATTGCCGCTTTCGATCAGGCCCTCAACCACCGAATGATCGCGTGTGATGCGCTCGAGCCTCTCCGCGCCGACGCGGTAGGCGCGGCTGTCGCCGACGTTGCAGATGACCGCGCCGGAGCCGTTCGTCACGGCGGAGACGAGCGTCGTCCCCATGCCGTGACACTCCGTATGCTCCTGCGCGTGGCGGTTGACGGCAGCGTTTGCTTTGGAAACGCAGAACGACACCGCTTCGCGCAGCTGCTCCGTCGTCATATCCGCGCGCAGGACCGCGTGCAGCTCGTCGAGAAAGGCGCGGACCGCAAGGCTGCTGGCGATCTGCCCGCAGTTCTCGCCGCCCATGCCGTCGCACACGACCGCAATGAGCTGACCGTCCGCCGCGCCGCGCTCCACGGCAAAGGTATCCTGATTTTCGTGACGCTGCAGTCCAACGTCCGTGATGCCGCAGGCTTTCATCGTCCTCTCTCCTTTGCCTCCATCTCCTTGCGGCGCAGCTGGCCGCAGGAGGCATCGATATCCCCGCCGAGACTGCGGCGCACCGTCGCCGTCAGGCCGTGGGACTCCAATCGCTTCTGAAACGCCGCGACGCGGCGGCTGGGCTTGAACTCGCTTTCGACCACGTCGTTGAGCGGGATCAGATTGACGTGCCCCGGCATCCCGCGGATGCGCTCGGCGAGCAGGTCGGCCTGCCAGTCGTGGTCGTTCACGCCGTCGATCATCGCGTACTCAAACGAGATGCGGCGGCCGGTTTTCTTAAAATAGCGGTGGCAGGCGGCGAACAGCTCCTCCACGTCGTAGGCGTTGTTAACCGGCATGATGCGGCTGCGCGTCGCGCTGTCCGGCGCGTGGAGCGAAACGGAAAGCGTAAGCTGTAGGTTTTCCTCCGCAAGCGCGTCGATGCCGGGTACAACGCCGCAGGTGGAAAGCGAGATGTGGCGCATTCCGATGTTCAGCCCCTCCGGGTGGTTCACAAGCTGCAGAAAGCGCAGCACGTTCGCACGATTGTCCAGCGGCTCGCCGATGCCCATGAGAACGATGTTGGAGATGTCCTTTCCCGAATCCAGCTGGGTAAAGAGCACCTGGTCAAGCATCTCCGAAGGTGTTAAGTCTCTTACCTTGCCGGCTATGGTGGAGGCGCAGAATTTGCAGCCCATCCGGCAGCCGACCTGCGAGGAGATGCAGACGGTGTTGCCGTGGTGATAGCTCATGAGCACCGTCTCGATGCAGTTGCCGTCGCGCAGCTCCCAGAGGTATTTGACAGTGCCGTCGAGCCGGGAAACCTGCTTGCGGGCGACGGTCGGCGCTGTAATGGTAAACTCCTTGCCGAGCTTTTCTCGCAGGGGCTTGGAGAGATTGTTCATCTCCGCAAAGTCGGTCGCGCCCTTATGGAGCCAGGAGAACACCTGCTTGCCGCGGAAGGCAGGCTCGCCCATTGCGCGCAGCGCGTCGGTGATCTCCTCTTGTGTCATGGATTTGATATCGGTCATCGTTATCCTCATTCCTTGCGCGTCATGCGGCAGATGTAAAAGCCGTCCGTCCCGTGGCGCTGCGGCCAGAGCGTGATGTGTCCCTCAACTGTGCCGATGGGACCGGGCAGCGCAAAGGTATCGTAAGTAAAGTCCGGGTGCGCGCGGAGAAACGCATCCGTCACCCGCTCGTTTTCCTCGGGAAGCACCGTGCAGGTGGAGTAAACGAGCGTCCCGCCGCGCCGGACATAGCGTGAGGCATTGTCCAGAATGGCGCTTTGAATCGCGGGCAGACCCGCGAGCGAAGTCATGTCCTTATAGCGGATATCCGGCTTCTTGCGGATGATGCCGAGCCCGGAGCACGGCACGTCGCAGACGACGATGTCCGCCTTCTCCGCAAGCTCTTCATCGCAGACACGGCCATCGGCCAAGTGGACCTCCATGCACTCGATCCCCAGCCGCTCCGTACCGGCCTCCATGAGCCGCAGCTTGTGCTCCTCCACATCGCAGGAGAGAATGTGTCCTTTCCCTTCCATGCACATCGCCATGGCGAAGGACTTCCCGCCGGGGGCGGCGCAGGTGTCGATGACAAAGCTCCCCGCCTTCGGCGCGGCAGCCAAAGCCGTCAGCTTCGCCGCGGCATCCTGCACCGTGAACCAGCCCTCGCGCCACGCGCGCAGACCCTCCAGATCGCCGGTGCCGGAAACGGTGAAGCAGTCCGCGAGCCACGGGTGCGGCTCCACGGTTACGCCCTCATCCTCCAGCGAGGCGCGAAGCTGCTTCGCGGTCGTTTTGAGCGTGTTGGTCTGAATGGTGGTCGGAACCAGCTCATTGTCCGCGCGGAGAAAGGCTTCCGCCTCCTCCGCGCCGAGCAGGCCGACCACGCGCTCGACGAGCGCACGCGGGTGGCTCGTCTGTACGGAGAGCGCTTCGAGCTCGTCCGCAAAGGCAAGCGGCTCTCCCCTTCTGCGGTCCACATTGCGCAGCACCGCGTTCACCAGTCCCGCCGCGCGGGATAGCTTGTGCGCCTTCGCCATCTCCACCGCCTCATTCACGGCGGCGTTGACCGGCACCTTGTCCATAAAAAGGATCTGATACGCGCCGATGCGGAGAATATCGAGCAGCAGCGGCTCGAGCTTTTCGGGTCTCTGCGTCAGGCAGCGCGCCAGACAGCGGTCAAGGTAGATGCGGTTTTGCATCACGCCGTAGGCAATGCGGCTGGCAAAGGCTGCATCGCGGCCGGAAAGCCCGTCCCGCTTGAGCACCTGCTTGAGCGCGCCGTCGATCCACGCGCCGTTCCGGCGGCAGGCCGCCAGCACGTTCAGCGCCGCTTCTCTTGCACGGTCGACTCTCATCGGCGCCCTCCGCGGCGATTCCCGGAGCGGTTGAGGAAGATCAAAACGTAGCGCAGGAGCTGCAGCAGCGACGAGAGCAGCGCGGCGACATAGGTCAGCGCCGCGGCGCGGAGCACCTTTCGCGCACCGGCCATCTCCTCGTCCTCCAGGATATGCTCCCCCTCCAGCGTTTCGAGCGCGCGGTGGGAGGCGTTGAACTCCACCGGCAGCGTGACGAGCTGGAAGAAGGCAACCACGCCGAAGAGGACAATGCCGAGCAGCAGGATCGGCTGGCTGTAGAGCACGAGTCCGAGCATCAGAATGATGAACGAAGCCTGCGAGCTGAACTGCGTCGTTTTCACAATGGCGCTGCGCAGCTTGACAGGGCCATAGCCCACGGCGTACTGCACCGCGTGTCCCGCCTCATGCGCGGCAACGCCGACCGCCGCGACCGTGGCGGCATCGTAAACCGAATCGGAGAGAAAGATGGTGTTATTGCGCGGATCGTAGTGGTCGGTCAGCTTGCCTGAGCAGCGGGCGATGCCGACGTCTGTAATGCCGTGCGCGCGCAGCACACCGGCCGCCGCCTGCGCGCCGGTCAGTCCGCGGCGATTCGTCACCTTGCTGTAACGCGAGAAATTGCCGCTGACCGCTGCCTGCGCATAGAGCGACAGCAGCAGGACCGGGACCAGCAGAATGAGGTAGACCAGGTTGGCCGAATCGTAACCGTAGCCGTAAGAATAGTAAGGCATAAGCTCTCCCCTTTAGCCGTTTGTTTTGAGCGGGTGACCGCGCAGATAGTCGGCAGCCTCCATGCGCTTGCCGCCCTCCGCCTGAAGCTGTGTGATGATGAGGCTCCTGCCGTCGCCGCAGGCGACGGAAAGGCCGCGCTTGACCGCGTGCATCGTGCCGGGCGCGTCGGCGGTCATTTCCCCGGAAAGGGTCTCGTAGACCTTGACGCTTTTCCCGTCCACGCTCGTCGCGGCACAGGGCCACGGAATGAGACCGCGCACCTGGCAGTCGATCTCCCGTGCGCTCCTCGTCCAGTCGATGGGCGAAAGCGAGCGGTCGAGCATGGGCGCGTAGGTGAAGGCCGACTCGTCCTGCGGTGTGCGCTTCGCCGTGCCGTCCGCAAGCGTCGGGATCGTCTCGCTCAGCGCCTGCGCGCCAAGCTCAGAGAGCCGCAGCGTCAGCGCCGCGGCGTCCTCGCGCTCACCGATCTCGGTCGAGACCGTGCGGATGACATCGCCCGCGTCGAGCGCCGCGACCATATACATGATGGAAACGCCGGTAATGCGCTCGCCGTTCAGGATCGCCCAGTTGATGGGCGCGGCGCCGCGGTACTTCGGCAGAAGCGAGGAGTGAACGTTGATGCAGCCGTATTGCGGCAGGTCTAAGATCTCCTGCGGCAGGATCTTTCCGTAGGCCGCGACCACGATCAGCTCGGGCGCAAGCTCCCGCAATATGCCGAGCGCTTCCCCGTCACGCATTTTGAGCGGCTGATAGACCGGCAGGTCTTGTGTTAAGGCATATTCCTTCACAGGTGAGAAGGTCAGCTTCATGCCGCGGTTTTTGGGCTTGTCCGGCTGGGTGAATACGCCGACGACCTCATGCCCGTCCTCCACCAGACGGCGGAGCGACGCGACTGCGAAGTCGGGCGTTCCCATGAATACGATCCTCATTCGTCGTCTTCCCTTTCGTACTCGTCCTCGTGCTCCTTGAGATACTGCTCCAGCTCCTCGTCGGTGAGCAGGCGGTCACAGTGCTCGCTGAACAGGTGTCCGTCCAGATGCTCGATCTCGTGGCAGAAGCAGCGGGCGGTGATGTCCTCATCCTCGACCTCGAAGGTCGCGCCGTCGCGGTCCTGCGCGCGCACGCGCACGGTGTAGGGACGGGTGACGATGCCCCAGCGGCCGGGCAGGCTCAGGCAGCCCTCTAGGCCGGTCTGCTCGCCCTCAGCCTTGACGATCTCGGGGTTCACGAGCTCGATGATCTCGCCCTCGCTGTCCTCCACGATGCACACGCGGCGCAGGATGCCGACCTGCGGCGCGGCAAGCCCGACGCCGCCGGACTCCTCCAGCGTTTCACGCATATCGTCCAGCAGCAGGTGCAGACGCTCATTGAACTCCGTCACCGGGTGGCAGACCTTCTCCAGGCACGGGTCGCCCTTTTTTCTGATCTCACGAATGGCCATAGCAGTTCCTCCTATTGTATCGCATTGCAGTCGGCAAAAATGTCGAGACCGCGGTTTTCCTTGTGTTGATAAAACGCATAGAGATATTCCGCCACCAGACGGCGCAGCGCCGGACAGCCCTTGCCGACGAGAAAAACACGGTAGCGGTAGCGGTTGTTGACCTTCACCACGCTCGCCCCGGCAGGACCGAGCACCTCAATGCTCAGCGGCTTGAGTTCCTCGCGCCGTTCGACGGCGTAGCCGAGCGCGTCGCGCAGCGCCTTTGCCGCGCGGATGACGCGGCTCTCGTCCGCGCCGGTCACGGTAAAGGAGAAGAGGTCGGCGAACGGCGGATAGCGGCGCAGGCGCCGCATCCGGATCTCGCTTTCGTAGAACGCGTCGTAATCCTGTGCGGCCGCCGCGCGGATGACCTCGTTTTCCGGCGTGAAGGTCTGAATAATCGCTCTGCCCTGCTTGCTGCCGCGGCCCGCGCGGCCCACGACCTGCGAGAGCAGGCTGAAGGTGCGCTCCGGCGCACGGTAGTTGTCGATATAGAGCGAAGCGTCGGCGCAGAGGACGCCGACCAGCGTGACGTTCTCAAAATCCAGGCCCTTGGCGACCATCTGGGTACCGAGCAGGATCGGGATCTTTTCTTCTTCAAACTGCCGCAGGAGCTTTTCGTGCCCATGCGACGCGCCGACCGTGTCGGTGTCCATACGCAGGACCTTCGCTCCGGGAAACAGAGCGTGCAGCTCCTCCTCGACCTTCTGCGTGCCGGTGCCGATGTGCTTCATGATGCCGCCGCATTGCGGGCAGTGGTCGTAGACCGGCTCGCTGTGGCCGCAGTAATGGCACATCAGCCGTCCGTTCGCACTGTGATAGGTCATCGGAACGCTGCAGCGCGGGCACTCGGGCACCTCGCCGCACTCCCCGCACAGCAGCATCCGGCTGCTGCCGCGGCGGTTGAGAAAGAGAATGCTCTGCTCGCCGCGCGCGAGATTTTCCTCCAGCGCGGAGCGGAGCGGTTCGCTGACGGCGGTCTCGTTCCCCGCGCGAAGCTCGTCGCGCAAATCGGCGATGAACACCTCGGGGAGCGCTTTTTCATTGTAGCGTCTGTAAAGCGGGAAAACTTGATAGCGTCCTTCCCGCGCGTAATACATCGTCTCGACCGTCGGCGTCGCCGAGCCGAGCAGCAACAGCGCGCCGCTCTGCGCGCAGCGGAACTGCGCGACATCGCGCGTATGGTAGCGCGGCGGGTTTTCCGAGCAGTAGGTCGGCTCCTGCTCCTCGTCCATGATGATAAGTCCGAGATCCGGCAACGGCGCAAACACCGCGCTGCGCGTGCCGAGCACGACCCGCACGTCGCCGCGGCGGATGCGCTTCCACTGGTCGTAGCGCTCCGTCAGCTGAAGTCCGCTGTGGAGCATGGCGACGTTCTCGCCGAAATAGGCGGTAAATTTCGCCATCATCTGCGGCGTGAGCGCGATCTCCGGCACGAGCAGCATCGCCGTGCGGCCCATCGCCAATGTTTCCTCAATGAGGCGGATATACACCTGCGTCTTGCCGCTGGCGGTCACGCCATGCAGCAGCGCCGCTCCCGCCTCGCGGCGGGCAATGAGCGGCAGCAGTCCGTCAAAGGCTTGCTGCTGCTCGTCGTTGAGCACGATGGGCAGGGCCATCTCAACGGGCTCGTGCCTGCTGACACGCAGGACCTCCTGCTTGGCAAATGAAACGATGCCCGCCTTTTCCAGCCCGCGCAGCGTTTGCAGCGACGCGCCGGTATAGTAGCAGATATCCGACGAGGAGAGCGTGCCCTGCGCGCAGAGCATTTCGACCGCCGCATAGCGCAGAGGCGCGCTGCGGCGTTTTGGCTCGACCGCGGCGAGCGCGTCCTCCGCGCTCACAGCAAGGCTCACCATACGCACCGACTTGTCGCTGATCTGCCGGATGGCCGTCGTCTCGGAGTACAGCACGCCCTGCTCGCACAGGAGCTTGAGCCGCTTCATCGTCTGCGCGCCGCCGAGCTCCTCGAGCTCGCTGCGCTCCAGCTCGCCGCGGGCGGTGACGGCCTCAAGCAGCAGCTTATCCGTTCGGTTCGCCGCGGCAAGTGCTGACAAGTCGCTCTCCTGTACACCGTCCGCCAGGCGGTAGGTCTCGCGGTAGCGGAACCAGATGCCCGCGGGCAGAATGGTCTTGAGCGCGTCGTAGACCGTGCAGAAATAGCGCGCCTTCATCCATTTGGCAAGGCGCAGCAGGGACGTGTCGAGCAGCGGCTGCTCGTCCAGCACGGTAAAGACCGGCTTGAGCGGCTTGTCCGCCGCTTCGCACAGCGTTTTGAGCACGAAGCCCTCGGTGCGGCGGTTGCCGCGGCCAAACGGTACGCTCACACGAACGCCCGCGCGGCAGGCATCAGCCAGCTCGGGCGGGACGAGGTAGGAATACAGCTTGTCCGCACTGTAGGGTACGCCGGAGAGGGCGATCCTTGCGATCTGCTGTTCCATGCTTCTCCCCCTCTCCGGCGAATCGTTTGTTCTTACTTATTGATGTGCGTATCAATGTCCGCCGCGGTGATCTCGCCATCGGCGACCTCATTGATGGCTTCGGTGACGGGCTTTTCGGTCAGGTGGATCCCCTCCAACTCAGCGTCCTCCGCGATCTGACGGGCGCGGCGCGCGACCACGTTGACCAGCAGGTAACGGTTGGGGACATTCTTGGTGAGGGTGTTCATAGCGGGATAGAGCATCATAGTCGTTTACTTCCTTTCGCCGCGGCGCGGCATGATTGATAAATTAAATTAGATATCTTACTGCAATATCTCCATGCGCTCGCTCGGGCGGCAATGCTCGGCGAGCATGATGGCGTTGATCTCGCGCACGGCGTTTTCCACCGTGTCGTTGATGACAAAGTAATCGTAGGTGTCGGCGGTCTGAAGCTCGACCTTGGCGCGGACGAGACGCTTCTGGATCTTCTCGGGGCTGTCCGTTCCGCGCCCGGTCAGGCGCTGCTCCAGCGCGTCCCACGAGGGAGGGGCGATGAAGATGCGCACGGTATCGGGCCGCTTGCCGATGACCTGCAGGGCGCCCTGCACCTCGATATCAAGGATAACGTCCTTCCCCTGCGCCATGGCTTCGTCCACATAGCGCTTGGGTGTGCCGTAAAAGTTGCCGACATACTCGGCATACTCGAGGAATTCATCCTCCTGGATCATTTCACGGAACCGATCGACGTTGATGAAATGGTAGTGCACGCCATCGATCTCCCCCTCACGCGGCGCGCGCGTTGTGGCGGAGATCGAAAAATAGAGGTCGTCGCGGTCCCGCAGCAGCTCACGGAGCACGGTGCTCTTGCCGACGCCGGAGGGGCCGGAGATGATAAAGGTCTTCCCTGTTTTCATTCGTTTTCTTCCAATCCTCCCAAGATTTCAAGGCCGAGCCGCTGCGCGAGCTTCTCCGCCGCGATGGCGCTGAGCACCACATGGTCGCTGTCCATCACGAAAACGGACGCGGTCTTTCGGCCGTAGGTCGCGTCGATCAGCATACCGCGCTCGCGCGACTCCTGAATGAGGCGCTTGATCGGCGCGGAGTCGGGGCTGACGATGGCCAGCACACGCTCGGCGGAGACCAGATTGCCGAAGCCGATGTTGATGAGCTTCATCGTCCCCTCCTCACTCGATGTTCTGCACCTGCTCGCGGATCTTCTCGACCTCCGCCTTCAGGGCGACCACATCGCGCGCGATGGTGATATCGTTGCACTTGGAGCCGATGGTATTGCTCTCGCGGTTGACCTCCTGAATGAGGAAGTCCATCTTGCGGCCCATCGGCTCGTCGGAGACGAGCATGGTACGCAGTTGGGAAACGTGGGAGCGCAGGCGGACGGTCTCCTCGTCGACGGCGATCTTATCGGCAAAGATGGCGGCCTCGGTGAGAATGCGGGCCTCGTCGATGGTGGTCGATTGCAGGACCTCCTCCATCTTGGCGGTCAGGCGCGCGCGGTACTCCGCAACGGTCTGCGGCGAGCGCTCCTCGACCATGCTGATGATGTGCTCGATGGTATCGAGCCGGCTGCCGATGTCGGCGGCAAGACGCTCGCCCTCGGTCGCGCGCATCCGATTGTACGCGGCAAGCGCGTCATCGAGCACGGCGCAGAGGTCGACGGCAACGCTCTCCAGGTCCTCCTCCGCCTTGGTGACGGTCAGGACGTCGGGAAAGCGGGCTATGGTCGACGCGGTGATCTCGCTCTCAAGGCCGCAGGCCTCGTTGATCTCGCACAGCGCCTTGTAGTAGCCCTGCGCGAGCGGGCGGTTGAGCTTGACGACCGCCTCGTCCGCCGCCGAGGTGTCGATGGTGATGAACACGTCTACCTTGCCGCGCGAGACGGCCTTCTGCACCCGCGCCTTCACGGCGTCCTCGGCGAAGATGTAGGCGCGCGGCATCTTGACGGCGCAGTCAAGATAGCGGTTGTTGACCGAGCGGACCTCGACGGTGATATCGCGGCCGCTGCGCGTTTCGCGGGCTCTTCCGTAGCCCGTCATGCTTTTGACCAATGTGATCTCCTCCTCATTCATATCAGAACATACACGGCAGGCAGAAGTAGCCTCCGCCGCCGAGAAGATTGCAGCACAGTGTCGCGAGGCACCAGTTCGAGCAGGCGTCGTTGCCGCAGCTCGTGGAAACGGTCTGATAGCCCTGCGGACGGTAGCCGCGGTTGTTGAAGGCCGCGAGCGCCTGCCGGTACTCGGGATTCTCCGGGTCCATCCGGCAGGCCGTCTCGAAATAGCGCTTTGCCTCGTCCAGCCAGCCGCGGCGGTAGCAGACGTTGCCCATGAGGAAGCTCCACTCGGCATTGTGGTCGCTGACCGCGTTCAGCAGGCGCTCCGCCTGCGAAATGTCGCCGCAGGCGATGGCGAGACGGATCTGCTGCATGGTCGGGTCGGCGCTGGAATAGCCGTTGCTCGTCGTGCCGTAGTAGCTCTGCCGCGGCGCACCGTAGCCGCTGCCCGCCCTGCGCTGCTTCTGGATCTGCTCGTAGGCCTCGTTGATCTCCTTCATCTTCTCCTGCGCGAGATCGGCAAGCGGGTTATCGTGATAATTGTCGGGATGATACTTCCGCGCAAGGTCACGATAGGCCTTCTTTACCTCCTCGTCCGATGCGGAGGGCGAGACGTTCAATACTTTGTAGGGGTCGTTCATAGTGCTTCCTCGTTGCTTTTCTTCTTGCGTTCACCGTACCGCGTCCGCGTGCGGCGGCGGTAGGTCCCGTCCAAAACGGCTTTGCCGATGCCGTAAAGGCTCTCATAAAATATACTGTCCAGGATCGGCGTCCATACGCCGTAGTCGTAGAGTGCGTAGGCGCTCGCCATGTGCTCGATGGAGGCGTCCAGCGTTTCGGCCAGCGCGAGCCTGTCCGCGTCGCCGAGAACGCCGTTTTCCGTATGATAACGGTAAAGCAGTGGGTTATAATTCCCGCTTTCGGTATCCTTTTTCAGGTCGTCCGCCGCGTCGATGAGGTAGATCCAGCGGCCGAGCTGATAGAAGATCTGACCGAGGATGCGCCGGCGCTTCTCGTCCGTGAGGTCTGCCGCCGCGTCCGCCATCAGCGCCGCGAAGGGCTCTGCCGCCATATCAATAGAGGCGCAGCGCGCATCCTCCAGCGCCGCGAGCGCTTGGAGATGCAGCCGAACCGCCGCGTCGAAGCGCGGCAGCCGCTCCCCCGCCCTGCGGTAAGCACCGCGCAGAAAGAGCGAAGCAAAGCGGTATTTAAGTCCGCTCCAAAAGCCGTGGTCGGCGATGTGATCCCGCAGCTGCCACCAGGAGAGGATCACGGTCCGGTCCGCCGCGGCCTCGAGCGCCGGCGTGCTTGTCTGTGCGCGGCAGCCCTTGCAGGGATGCACGGCGCAGCGCCGCACGGTGCAGGGCTCCTCGTCTCCGCTTGAGAGCAGAATGGCTAAAAGGGTGAAATCGTAGTTGAGCAGGAGGCTCGCGGCAAAGCCGTAGCGCTCCCGGAGCGTGTGGCACAGTCCGCAGTAGACGGCGCGGAAGCGCTCGCGTTCCCGCTCGTCGAGCCGATCCCGCGAGGGCAGAACGTAGCCGAACATATCTGCGCTACAGGGTTCGTATGATGGTGAACGCCAGCCCGCCCTCGCGCTTCAGCTTGCGGTCGTAGAGGATCGCCGGCACGATGCCGAGGCAGAACGCCGCAATGGCGACGGCATAGCGCAGCCCCTCGGAGGTCAGCGCATAGGAGGCAAAGTAGCCGATCAGAAACAACACGATGGGCACCGCGTAGACCAGCAGCATCACGCCGTAGAGCCGCTTGTTGCTGCTTTCGACCACGACCTTCTGTCCCGTCTGCGCGCCGATGGGATTGAGCGCCACCGCATGGGTGGACGAGCCCTGCATCCCGCAGCCCGAGCAGCTCTCGCAGTCGTGTCCGCAGGCGGACTTGCGGGGAACGGAGATCTCCGCCCTGCCGCCGCGCAATATTTTTTCAACCGTTGCTATCTGGGTCATAGGTTCTCCTTCAGTTATGCTCTGTACTGTTTTCCGCTCCGCCGCTCAAACGCACGGTCACCTGATAGCTGCCGACGGCGCCGACGTCCAGCCCGTCCACATAAATCGTTGCAGGGACGGTATAGACGCCGTCCGCGTCGGAAACGTTCGTCAGGTCCGCCACCACGCGGAGGTTTTCTTCATTCACCTGCGCGAGCGCCGTGCTCGTGCCGCGCAGCGTCACGCTCAGCGTCGAGGTCACGACCGTCACATCACGCTCGGTCGTCAAGTTCTCGTAGCCGAACTGCGTGGCGTCCACCGTCAGGGAGTCGATGTCGTCGAACAGGATGGTCAGCGTCACGCTCGTCACGCCGCTGAGATTGTCCACGCCGTCAGGAAGCGGAATATCGTAGGTGAAAGTCTCCGCCGCCTTGAGATCGGCGAGCGAGAGCGTATCGAGCTTGATCTCGTCGATGGCCGCCATCGTCGAGGCGTCGCCCGAAAGCGTGATCGTGTCGATCGGCGTCAGCGCCCACTTGACGTTCTCGAGCCGCGAGCCGGGCGTTTCGACAAATTCGACTGTGAGCGGGACCTCCTTGACCGTCATCACCGGCATCGTCACCTGGATGCTCTCGCTGGCCGGATGGATGCGGTTCGAGCGGATGAGCTGGTCGCTGAAATCGTACAGCTCAAAGCCCAGCAGCTCCACGACCGTGGAGGTCGCGTTTTCAATGTTCAGCGTGACCTGCGCGTAGCTCACCTGCATGATGTCGACCTGCTGGCCGCGCACCTCAAGCGTCTCGGGCAGCATACGGACCGTGCCGGCGATATAGCCCTCCGCCACGTTGCCGACGACCTTGCAGCGGATCTCCACATTCTTGCGGAACAGCTCGCCGATCTCAATGGTGGTCGAGCGGACGGTCGGCTCTTTCTGCGTGATGCTGCTCGAAAGCAGCTCGCCGCGCGGCCCGCGCGGATAAAGGATGCTGTAGGCGATCGTCTGTGTGCCGGTCGTTGTGACCGAGCTGAGATCGACCACGATGCGGATCTTGCCGGGGTCGAGCTTGAAGTAGGTGCTGCGCGGCATGGACAGCTTGAGGTCGATCGTCTCCTCCTCGTTCGAGAGAAGCATGAGCCCCTTATCCGCCAGCGTGGTGTCTTCGTTGGTAAATTCTATCGGCACATCGTTGACGGAGATCTCGATCTCCGTGTCGTCGTTGGCGTAGAACCAAACGAGCAGCGCAATGAGGATCGACAAGCCGATGCAAAACGCCCTGCGGCCTTTAGTTTGCTCCATTTTCTTCGTCGTCCTCCTTCCGCTTTTTCAGGATACGCGGCAAATGCAGCTGCGGCTTGTCCGCTCCCGGTTCCTCTGTCTGCGGCATGAGCTCGTTGATGAGCAGCTTCTCGAGCGTCTCCGGCTTGAGGTGACGCTTGAGCAGTCCGCCGATGGCGACGGAGATGGTGCCCGTCTCCTCCGAGACGATGACGACCACGGCGTCGGAATTTTCGCTCATGCCAATGCCCGCGCGGTGGCGCATACCGAGGTCGCGGCTGAGGTTCACATTCTTCGACAGCGGCAGCATACAGCCGCCCGCCAGGATGCGCCCGTCGCGGATGATGACCGCACCGTCGTGCATCGCGGCCTTGACGAAGAAGATGTTTTTCAGCAGCTCGCTGCTCACCTGCGCGTCCACGATGGTGCCGGTGCGCGCCATCTCGTCGAGGTTGATCTCACGCTCAAAGACGATCAGCACGCCCGTGCGGGTCTTAGACATCTCGGTGCAGGCGAGCACCGTCTGCGCGATGGCGTTTTCAATGGCGCTCGACTGCTGCTTTGCGGCAAAGGGAATGAACGAGCGCAGCTTACTCGAGCCGACCTGCTCTAAAATGCGGCGAATCTCCGGCTGGAAAAGGACGATCAGTGCGAGGATGCCGACATCAAGCATGTGGTTGAGGATAAAGTAAATTCCATTGAGCTTGAATACATGCGAGATCCACAGCGCCAGCAGAAACACCATAATGCCCTTGACCAAGCTCTCCGCGCGAGTGCTGCGCACGAGGCGGAGCAGCAGATAGCAGCAATAGGCCATCAGCGCGATATCCAGATAGTCCGCGATGCGGATGGTCGTCACATAACGCCACGCGCCCTCGAGTATGGTCATCACAAATTCCATGGCATATCCCTCTTAAGCAATAGTTATTCATATTCTAATATAATCCGCAAAAAAAAGCAACCGAAAGAGCATGAATTTTCCATGAATTTGTGCAGCGCAGCCTTCAGCCGCGCACGATGCTCCGCAGCACATGGGCAAAGGCGTCGATATCCGCCGCCGAGGTGAAGGCGGATACGCTCAGGCGCACCGTTCCGTTCGGCAGCGTTCCCGCCGTGCGGTGGGCGTAGGGCGCGCAGTGCAGTCCGCCGCGCAGAGCAAAGCCCCGCTGCGCCAGCGCGTCCGCGGTCTCCTCCGGCTCCCTGCCATCCAGGTTGAAGGACAGCACCCCGACCTGCTCCGCGGCGTCCCGCGCGGCATAGACCGTAACGCCGTCCATTCCGCGCAGCGCAGCGGCGGCCCGCGCGATCAGCGCGCGCTCGTGGCGCTCGATGCTGCCGCGTTTTTCCCGCACGAAGCGCAGCCCTGCCTCCAAGCCCGCGATGCCGGGCATATTGTGCGTACCGGCCTCCAGCCGGTCCGGCAGGAAGTCCGGCATGGTCTGCTCGAGCGACGCGCTGCCCGTGCCGCCGTAGAGGAGCGGTGCGGCGTCGTGCGCGCACAGCAAAAGTCCCGTCCCCTGCGGGCCGTAAAGTCCCTTGTGTCCCGGCATGGCGATAAAGGCCGCGCCGAGCGTGTCCAGCTCGAACGGCAGGATGCCCGCGGACTGCGAGGCGTCCACGATCAGGGGAACTCCCTCCGCTCGGCAGAGCGCAGCGATCTCCTCGATCGGCAGAACAAAGCCGAACACATTGGAGACGTGCGTGCAGACGACGGCGTCAAGCTCCGGTGAGATGCTGTTTTCAAAGGAGCGCAGCAGCGCGGCGCGGTCAAAGAGCGGCGAAGCGGCGACCTTGATCCTCGCGCCCAGCGCGTGCAACGGCCGCGTGACGGCGTTGTGCTCATAGCCGGAGACGGCGACGCGCCCGCCCCCCGGCACGAGCGAACGGATGGCGATGTTCAGGGCGTGCGTCGCGTTGGAGGCAAAGACGACCTGCTCCGGCGAGGGTACACCGAACAGCTCGGCGGCAAGGCTCCGGCAGCGGAAGGCCGTCTCCTCCGCCGCTCTGGCCGCGGCATAGCCGCCGCGCCCCGGCGAGGACATGGTGCGCATGGCCCTCTGCATCGCATAGGAAACGCTCGTGGGCTTTTGGAAGGTCGTCGCGGCGGAGTCCAGATAGATCATGGCTCTACCTCCGAACGATCTTGACCGGCTCGACCTGCGCGTCCTGCAGGCGGCGGATGGCGGCGGCGTAATTCCGCTCCGCAACCTCCAGCGTGTAGCCGCAGCCGCGGCCCGTCAGCTCGGCGCTCGCGCGCAGCACCCGCGTGCGGATGCCCGCACGGTCCAGGACCTTCATCATCTGCTGGGCGTGCGTGATGGAGCGTGCGACCAGTAAATAGCGTTCCATACTCTCCCCTCCTCGCAGCATACTATGCGCCCGCGCCGGAAGCGGTGCATTGCGCCGGAGGGCAAAAAGAGAAGGACGCCGAAGCGTCCTTCCCGTTTCCTTTTTCTATTACGCGCGCGGGTGCGCCTTCTGATAGATGTCCCGCAGCTGTTTTTTTACAACATGGGTGTAGATCTGCGTGGAGGAAATATCCGCGTGACCCAGCATCTCCTGAATGGCGCGCAGGTCCGCGCCGTTTTCCAGCAGATGCACCGCGAACGAGTGGCGCAGCGTGTGCGGCGTGATGTCCTTGTCGATCTGCGCCATCTCCTGATAGTGCTTGACGATCTTCCAGAAGCCCTGACGGCTCATGCGCTCGCCGTTCATGTTGACGAACAGCGCCGTCTCCTCGGGATCGGCCAGCAGCTGAGGGCGGACGTCCTTGATGTAATCCGAAAGTGCCTTGACCGCGGCGGGATAGAGCGGAATGATGCGCTCCTTGCCCTTGCTCTCGCAGCGGATGAAGCCGGCGGAAAGGCTGCAGTCGCTCTCGTCGAGCGAGATGAGTTCGCTCACGCGGATGCCGGTGGCGTAGAGCAGCTCGAGCATCGCGTGATCGCGGTAGCCCTTGGCGTCCACGCACCGGGGCTGGTCGAGGAACAGCTCGACCTCCTTGCCGGTCAGGATCTCCGGGAACCTGCGCTCGACCTTGAGGGCAGCGACGCCCTTGGCGGGATTGGTCTTGATCTCGCCGCGCTCGGCAAGGAAGGCATAAAAGGACTTGATGGAGGCCAGCGCGCGCGTGACCGTCGCGGCGGACTTCCCCTTGCCGCCCATCCACGCGACGTAGTCGCTGATGGCGGCGGTCTTGACCTTGCGCAGATCGGTCACCCGCTGGGCGGCAAGGTGCTCGGAAAACTGGCGCAGGTCGCGAAGATAGGAGCTGAGCGTATTTTCGGAGGCGTGCTTTTCCTCGCGCAGATAATCCTCATAGAGCTTTAGATAATCGGACGCCATCCGGCACACCTCCTTCCGTAAGATCAGCGCAGCAAAAGCGACAGGATGCGTGGAATGAACCACAGCTCCAGCGCCGCGCCAAAAAATAAACACACACACGCGATCCCAAAGCGGGACCAATACCGCTTTCCGTAGGTCACGCCCTTCGCCCGCTTTCCGCCGCCGACCGATAAGGCTGCAAGACCGCGCGAGGTCTCCCAAGCGGCGCTGCCGAGCAGCAGCGTGCAGGGCAGCACAAGCATCAGCCGCAGCGCGAAGAGAACAGGCAGCAGGAAAAATCCATCCTGCCCCAGACCCGAGGCGAAGCAAAGAAGCGAATAGGCGTACAGGAAGCCCTGGGCGGCACACACCGCCGGAATGAGCGCCACGCCGATGGAGGCAAAGCCCAGCAGGAACACCGCCGCGCTCGCGCGGAAAAAGCAGACCATCGTCTGCCAAACCGCCGCAGAGGAGGGCGCGCCCTCGATGCGCAGGGCGAGGTAGCCCTCAAGATACCGGCGCAGCTCGCCGCCCATTGCCGACGCGCCGCGCGCGGCGACCATGCCGCCGAGGACCGCGCCGAGAAGAAAAAAAGCGGCAAGCGCCAGCATGGAAAGCGGTATTTTTCGCAGACTGACGCATCGCAGACGCGTCGCCGTTCGTCTTTGCTTCAATGTAAATCCCTCACTGTTTTCCGCCGAGGAAATTCGCAGGGCGCAAAAAGCGAGGGAGCGAAAGCACTTATAAATATAGGCTATTTGTCCCCGTTTCGCAAGCGGATTTCCTCAATTTCCCGAATTTTGTCAATTATGTCAAAATATTATGTAAACACCATTATGTAAACTTCGTACACCGAGCTTTTTCGGAACAAGATATGGTATCGTGAAAAACCGCCGTTTACCAAATCTGGAAACCGTCTTTCAGGCCGCCCTCATTCCCCACCAGGCCATATTTGTGCAATCCGTTCACGCCGCGCAGAATGTGCCGTTTTTCGATCTTTATGTTTACCGTCGGGAACGAGGCGTTTTATGTCGCTTTGCCCGTTTTCCCTTCTCCCGCCGCGCAAGTCCCGCCGCAAGCAGCCCGCCAAGCGCAGACGCCGTGAGCAGCCCCAGCACCCCATTCAGGTCCGGCGCATCCGACGCGAGCAGCCCGAGCAGCGACACGCATACCCAGAACGCCGCAGCAGCAAGCAGCGGCAGCGCCGCCGCCCCTCGTTTCCCTCGCAATGTCATCATCGCACCGCCGAAGGCCGAAAGGCAGGCACACGCCCATACCGCTTGCCCTATTCGCGCTTCATCCAGTCTGCCGCTCACCGTCAGATAGGCCGTAAGCGTCAGCAGCACCAGATATACCCCCATCGCCGCCGCCAAGCCGAGCATGATCGGCCTCACCGACAATCGCTTCTTCTCCATTCCATAGCCCTCCCCATCCCGGTCGTTCAAAAGAGCGTATGCCGCAAGGCTGCATTTTATATCCAGGCCCTCGAAAAAAGTGCGCAAAAAAGCGCCGACCATTCGGCCGGCGCTTTCGCGTCAGGATATGATTTACTTGATCTCGGGATCGTAGGAGGGCTTTTCTTCCGCAGCAGGAGCCTCGACCGTCTCAGTCGCTTTCTCCTCGACAGCAGGAGTCTCCTCCGCCTTTTCTTCGACCTTGTCAGCCTTCTTGCCGCTCTTCTGTGCGGCGGCCTGCTCCATTGCGCCGGTGGACTGCACCGCCCACTTGGTCACCTCGATGCGGACGCGGTCCTCGCTCGTCTCAAAGACAATGGTAGAGTCGTTAACCTGCACGATCTTGCCGACCATACCGCCGATGGTGGTGACGCGGTCGCCCTTTTTCAGGCTGCTGCGCATCTGCTCCGCCTGCTTTTTGCGCTTGTTTTCCGGACGGATGATGAGGAAATAGAAGACCGCGATCATCGCGACCATGAGAAGAAGGGATTCCATAATTGTTAAAGTTCCTTTCGTTTTTAAGGTTCCGCCATAACAGCATTGCTGTCATTATAGCCGAATCCGTCCTAATGTGCAAGAGTTTTCTGCGGCAAATTACGCTCTTTCCGAAAGCTTTTCGCTGTATTCCGCGCGGAAGGCCGCAAACTCGCCGGCATCCAGTGCGTCGCGGATGCGTTCCGTGAGCTTGTTGTAGAAATAGAGATTGTGCATCACCGCAAGGCGCAGCGCCAGCATCTCGTCTGCCTTGAAGAGGTGGCGCAGATAGGCACGCGAGAAATTCCGGCAGGTCGGGCAGTCGCATCGCTCGTCGATCGGGCGCTCGTCGAGCTTATATTTCTCGTTTTTCAGATTGATCGCGCCGCCCCACGTAAAGAGCTTGCCGTGACGCGCGTTGCGCGCCGGCATCACGCAGTCGAAGAAGTCCACGCCGCGCGCCACACCCTCAATGATGTTCGACGGCGTGCCGACGCCCATCAGGTAGCGTGGCTTGTCCTGCGGCATATAGGGCTCGACCGCGTCGATGATGTCGTACATCACCTGCGTCGGCTCGCCGACCGCAAGACCGCCGATGGCGTAGCCGTCGCAGTCAATCTTCGCGATCTTCTTCATGTGCCAGACGCGCAGATCCTCGAAGGTCGCGCCCTGATTGATGCCGAAAAGCATCTGCCCCGGGTTGACGGTATCCGGCAAGGAGTTTAACTTGTCATGCTCTGCCTTGCAGCGCTCCAGCCAGCGCAGCGTGCGCTCACAGGAGTCCTTCGCGTACTTGTAGGGCGCCGGATTCTCCACGCACTCGTCGAACGCCATCGCAATGTCGCTGCCGAGGTTTGACTGGACGCGCATGCTCTCCTCCGGCCCCATGAAGATGCGGTGGCCGTCGAGGTGAGAGGCGAAGGTGACGCCTTCCTCCTTGATCTTGCGCAGTCCCGCAAGGGAGAACACCTGGAAGCCGCCGGAGTCCGTCAGGATCGGGCCGTCCCAGTGCATGAACTTATGCAGTCCGCCCATTTGGCGCACCACGTCGTCGCCCGGGCGGAGATGGAGATGGTAGGTGTTGGACAGCTCGATCTGACAGCCGAGCTCCTTGAGGTCCAGCGCGCTCACGCCGCCCTTGATCGCCGCCTGCGTGCCGACGTTCATGAAAACCGGCGTCTGCACCTCGCTGCCGTGGGCGCATTGGAATTTGCCGCGTCGGGCCTTGCCCTCGTATTTGATGACCTTGAACATAGCTCGTTCCTCACATTTTGTATATACAGAATATCGAATCGTATATGCAATGCATATACGATTCGTATGCATCAGGAGATAAACATCGCGTCGCCGAAGCTGAAGAAGCGGTAGCATTCGCGCACCGCCTCCTCATAGGCGGCAAGAACGTGCTCGCGCCCCGCGAGCGCGCTCACCAGCATGATGAGCGTAGACTCCGGCAGGTGGAAATTCGTGACAAGCGCGTCCATCACCTTGAAGCGGTAGCCCGGATAGATGTAAATATTCGTCCAGCCGCCGGTCGCGGTCATGGTGCCGTCCTCCCCCGCCCAGCTTTCAATGGTGCGGCAGGAGGTCGTGCCAACACAGATCACACGCCCGCCGTTCGCCTTCGTGCGGTTGATCAGATCCGCCGTCTCCTGCGGAATGGTGCAGTATTCGCTGTGCATATCGTGCTGCTCTATCTCGTCCTCCTTGACCGGTCGGAACGTGCCGAGCCCGACGTGCAGCGTCACATAGCCGACGCCGACGCCCTTGGCAGCGATCCTCTCCAGAAGCTCCGGCGTGAAGTGCAGTCCCGCCGTGGGAGCCGCCGCCGAGCCGTTGACCTTGGAGTAGACAGTCTGGTAGCGCTCCTGGTCCTGCAGCTCCTCCTTGATGTAGGGCGGCAGCGGCATTTTGCCGAGCCGCTCGAGCACCTCAAGGAAGATGCCATTGTAATTGAAGCGCACCAGGCGGTTGCCGTCCGGCAGGACCTCGGCGATCTCCGCCGTCAGCTCGCCGTCGCCGAAGCTCACCCGCGCACCCTCGCGCAGGTGCTTGCCCGGACGCACAAGGCACTCCCACACCTTATCGCCCTTGTCCTGCAGCAGCAGCACCTCGCAGGCTCCGCCGCCAGGCAGACGGCGTCCCAGCAATCGCGCCGGCAGAACGCGGGAATTGTTCAAAATCAGGCAGTCGCCGGGCCGCAGAAAGTCCGGCAGCTCATAAAAATGATGGTGCGACCACTCCCCCGTCGCCTTATCGAGACACAGCAGGCGCGACTCGTCGCGTTTTTCCAGCGGCGTCTGTGCGATCAGCTCCGGCGGGAGGTCGTAGTAAAAATCGCTTGTTTTCATCTTGCTTCTTTCCGCATCAGCTCAGCGTGATGCCCGTATAGTAGAAATTCAGAATGTCACGGTAGGTATAGCCCTGCTCCGCCATGGCAAACGCGCCCCACTGGCTCATGCCGACGTTGTGGCCCCAGCCCGAGCCGGAGAAGGTGAAGGTATTACTCGTGTTCGCACTCTTGCGCTCGAGCGACTGCACGCCGCCCGATGTAATGACGTAGGTATCCTTCGCACCGGCATTGTTCGGCGTGACCGTTCCGTCGCCGTCGATCACATACAGCCCACCCGTGCCGGTCACCGAGCTCTGTGCGTCGTTGACGTAGTAGGTGCTCGCGTCGCCGCCGGTGACGGTATAGCGCATACTGCGCACGTTGATATGGTCGTACACGCCGTTGAGGAGCGTGCGGCACTTCTCGCGCCGCGCGGTGTAGCTGCCCCGGGTCCCCTCATAGGTGACGGCAATGACGTTGCCCGTGTCGCTGTATTCGGACACATAAACGTTCTGCACCTGTCCGATGTCGGTATTGGCCTCGGACTTGAGCACCTCGCGCAGCTCGTCGCCGGTCGCGGTGAACGACCAGTAGTAGCGGGAGAAGCGCCACGCGACGCTTGCCTCATAAGGATCGAGCTTGCCCTGCAGATACGGCACCTCGCTGCCCCAGACGTTCTTGCAGCTCTCGCTCGCGCCGCCGTTGCAGGAGTAGTAGACCGCGTTGGTCACCAGCTCGCCGTTGTAGTAGAGATAGACGCCGCGCGTCTCCTCCGCCGCCGCGTCGGAGCGCTCATTGGAGAGTGCCGCGCCGCGATAGGCCTGACAGTCTGTTGTTGAACAGACGTCAAAGCCCGCGCTGCGGTGGCGCGTTTGTGCGGCGGCGTAGGTGCGCGCGCAGACCGTCTGCGCCTTGAGCGCTTCGAGCGGCCAGTCGTTCGACATCTCCGCCGCAATGACGCACTTGACGTAATCCTCGATGTCCAGCACGTTGATGACGCTGATGTAGCCGCCGGTCGTGCGCTGGTATTCAAAGCCGCCGTAGTAACGATAGCCGGAGAACCACGTCACCGTCTTCTCCCCGCTCACCGAGCGTGGGCGGACGCCGAGACTGCGGAGGCCCGAGCAGTCGAACTCAAAAAGAACAGTGTCCGTATCCGTGACCGACACGACCACGCCGGTGCTGCTCGGCGTTACGATCTGCGCGCCATAGGCCAGCACATCTGTTTCCGACAGCACGCGCGCGGACTCATCGTAGCTCGCGTGATTGCCGACGCGCACACGATACTCCCCGTCGATGTAGGCGACGAAGCCCTTCGGGTAGCTCTGCGCCACCGCAAGCGCCTCCTCGTAGCTGCCGAACGCTGTGAGCAGCTCAATGTGGTAGGCGCCGAGGATGGTGGAGTAATTCGTCGGCCGCGTCTCATAGCACACGCCGCCGGAAACGTAGGCGTTGCTGTCCACCGTAACGGTGATCCTCTGCTCATCCGTCGCGGCAAGCGGAACGAAGCTGCGGTCGGCATCGTAATAGCCGAACTCGTAGCCGGAGCCGCTGAGCGTATCGTTGTAGTTTTGCAGCCGCGCCGTAAAAAGAGCGTTCGTGCCGTATTTTAAGCCGACCTTGAGCATAGTATTCTCTGTGGCCTGCGCGCCGACACACAGCGTGAGCGCAAGCAGCATACTCAAGATGATCGTTTTCCAGAATCGTTTCATAGGGGTCCTCCATTGGCCGCATTTCCCTGCATTTCTACATTATAGGATAAAATGCGCAAGGATTCAAGGAAAACCGTTCTTTTTCTCCCGGCAATATTTTCCACGCTGCTATCAAAAAAGAGAGGAGCTTCCATCATGTCCCAATCCTTATTCCGCGGCTCCGGCGTTGCGCTCGTGACGCCAATGACGCCCGACGACATCGACTTCCCCGCCCTTGAGCAGCTGATCGAATGGCATATCGCCTCCGGCACCGATGCGCTTATCCTCTGCGCGACGACCGGCGAGGGCGCGACGCTGACCTATGCCGAACGCGCCGAGATCATCGAGCGGTCCATCCGGCAGGTAAACGGCCGCGTCCCCGTCATCGTCGGCACCGGCTCGAACAACACCGCCTCCGCCATCGCACTCTCGCGTGAGGCCTGTGCAGCGGGCGCGGACGGCGTTCTGGTCGTCACGCCCTACTACAACAAGGCGACGCAGCGCGGGCTCGTGCGTCACTTCACCGCCGTCGCCGACGCCGTCGACCGCCCGCTCATCGTCTACAACGTCCCCTCCCGCACCGGCGTGAGCTGCACCGCCGAGACCTACGCCGTGCTCGCGCAGCACCCGAACATCGTCGGCGTCAAGGAGGCCTCCGGCAGCTTCGTCCTGATCCAGGAGACCCTTAACCTCTGCGGCGACGGCTTCTCCGTCTGGTCCGGCAACGACGAGGACACCGCCGCCGTCTGCGCGCTCGGCGGCGCGGGGGTGATCTCCGTCGCGGCAAACATCGTTCCGCGCGAAATGCACAGGCTGGTGGAGCTGTGCCTTGCCGACCGCATTTTGGAGGCAGGACGTGAACAGCTTCGCCTTGCTCCGCTCATCCGGGCGCTCTTCTGTGAGGTCAATCCCATTCCGGTCAAGACCGCGATGGCGCGCATGGGACTGTGCAGCGATCTTCTCCGTCTGCCGTTGTGCGAAATGAGCGAAGAAAACCGCGCACGGCTCTTCGCCGCGATGGACGCCTGCGGCATAGACGCATGAAGCTTCACGCACAAGCACCGCACCACAAAAATGCACGAAGACCGGTGCGTGAAGCTTTGTGCATTCTTTCCGCTTGCCCCGTAGGGGCGAGGAAAGGGCACATATCTATTTTTGCCATGCGTTTGCATAGCAAAAAAGGACGGCTCAGCCGTCCTTTTTCTTATTCTATTTTCTCAAGCAGCGCGACCGCGTGCGCCGCGATGCCAAGTCCCTCTCCGGTAAAGCCGAGCCCCTCCTCGGTCGTCGCCTTGACGCTGACGCGGGAAGCATCAAGCGCAAGCACGCGGGCGAGATTTTCCCGCATCCGCTCACGGTAGGGCGCGAGCTTCGGAGCCTGCGCCAAAACCGTCGCATCAAGGTTGACGACGGCATATCCCGCCTCACGCAGCCGCTCCGCCACACGCTCGAGCAGCAGGATGCTCGAGATCCCGGCGTAAGCCGCGTCCGTATCGGGAAAGAGCTTGCCGATATCGCCCAGCGCCGCCGCGCCGAGCAGAGCGTCCATGACGGCGTGCGTCAGCACATCGGCGTCGCTGTGGCCGAGCAGGCCCTTTTCATACGGCACCTCTACGCCGCCGAGAATGAGCCTCCGCCCCTCCGTCAGGCGGTGGACGTCATAGCCGTGTCCGATGCGCAGACCCGTCATTCCTCCGCCTCCCGTTCCTCCCGTCGGCGCAGGATCGTCTCTGCGACGATCAGGTCGAGCGGTGTGGTGATCTTAATGTTTTCCTCGTCGCCATCTGTCAAGTAGACTTCCTTGCCAAGGCGCTCCACCGCGGAGCAATCGTCCGTCAGCGCCGCGTGCTCCGTCAGCGCGGATTGCAGCGCTGCTTTCAGAAGTCCGGCGTCAAAAACCTGCGGCGTCTGCACGGCAAAAAGCATGGAGCGATCCGGCGTTTCCGTCACGCGGCGATCCCGTGCGAGCTTGATGGTGTCATGCACCGGCACGGCGGGAGCCGCCGCGGCGCACACCGCCGCGCGCAGTACCACCGCGTCGAACAGCTCCGGCGTCACGAGCGGACGCGCTCCATCCTGGACAGCCAGCAGCTTCACGTCAGCTCTTGCCTCCAGCGCCGCGCGCAGCACGGATTCCTCTCTTGTCGCGCCGCCCACGACCACCTTGACCGGCTTGCGAACGCCATAGGTCTTGCAGAGCTCCGCGTAGGTCAGCAGGTCCTCCTCCCGCGCCGCGATCACGATCTCGTCCACGCTCTGCGCCGCGTCGACCGCGCGCAGCGTGTGCGCCAGCACCGGCATCCCATCCAGCGGCAGCAGGAGCTTATTTTCGCCGCCCATCCGCTGCGAGCTGCCCGCCGCGGCAAGGATCGCCGTGCAGGTCGGACGAACGGCGGAAACGCCTTTGCCCAGCAGCCTCCCAAGCAGCTTTTTCATGCGCTCTCCTCCGCCATCATGGCCGCATTGACACGCGCCTCCGCGTCGGCGTACTCCACATCCTCGGCCAGCACGACCTCCGAAAGCAGGATCTGTCTGGCGTTGTGCAGCATCTTGCGCTCGCCGGTGGAGAGCCCGCGCTCACCGTCGCGGTGCATCAGCGCCTTGATCACGCCTGCGACCTCCAGCAGGTCGCCGCTCTTGATGCGCTCCATATTCTCGCGGTAGCGGTGGTTCCAGTTCGTCGTCATGTCCACGCTCAGCTTCGGGAGCTCCGCGAGCACGCGCTCGATCGTCTCTGCTGACGAGACTGCGCGGACTCCGATCATCTCGCTGTTCGCCGTCGGGATCTTGAGCGTCAGGCCGGAGACAGGCATCCGGAACACATAAAACCGGACAAGGTCCCTGCCGATCTTCTCGTCCACGATGCTTTCGATCACACCGGCTCCGTGCATCGGATGCACGATCTTATCCCCTACGCAGAACATGACGCCCGCCTCCTGTCAAAAATTTTCAGTCACACAACATAGAAAACCGCAAAAGGGTCATTTCTCCTCTATATATAGTATAGCTCAAGTCCGAATATTTTTCAAGTTTTTTCTGCCTCCTGCTCAAAAATCGCGCCCGATCCCGCACCTACGGCAGGAAAAAGGGCGGCCCCTTCGGGCCGCCCTTTTGTATCAAACAGCAGGCTTACTTGTTGCTTCTGCGCCAGATGTGCATCTTCTCCGCGTCGGCGATGAGCTGCTCGCGGAAGTCGGGATGTGCCACGGAGATCAGCGCCTCGGCGCGCTCCCAGGTGGACAGGCCCTTGAGGTTGACCATGCCGTACTCGGTGACGATATAGTGCGTGCAGGAGCGTGGATCGGTGCAGATGGAGCCGGGCGTCAGCGTGGGAACGATGCGGCTCTTGACCGTGCCGTCCTTGCCGGTGACGGTCGAGGACATGCAGATGAAGCTCTTGCCGCCCTTGGAAAGATATGCACCCATGGCGAAGTCAAGCTGGCCGCCTGTGCCGGAGATGTGCTTGATGCCGGCGGATTCGGCGTTGACCTGACCGAAGAGGTCGCAGTCGATGGCGTTGTTGATGGAAATGAAGTTGTCGATCTGCGAGATGACATGAACGTCGTTCGTGTAATCGACCGGCGCGCCCATGACGTCCGGGTTGCGGTCCATGTAATCATAGAGCTTCTGCGTACCGGCGGCAAACGCGAAGACCTGACGGCCCTTGTCGAGCTGCTTGTGCTTGCCGGTGATCTTGCCGGCCATCGCCATATCCACAAAGCCGTCCACATACATCTCGGTGTGAACGGAGAGGTCCTTGAGGTCGGACTGCGCGATCATCGAGCCGATGGTGTTCGGCATACCGCCGATGCCGAGCTGCAGGCAGGCACCGTTCGGGATCTGCGGCACGACGAGGTTCGCCACCGCGGTGTCGACCTCGGTCGGCGCGCCGCCCGCGCCGAGCTGCGCCACGGGCGGGTTCTCGCCCTCAACGACCATATCGACGTCGGCAATGTTGATCTCGCAGCCGTTCAGGCCGTAGACCCACGGCAGATTCTCGTTGACCTCGACGATGACCGTCTTGGCGTTATCGAGCATATCCGCCAGATGCGAGCAGGCCAGCGCATAGCTGAAGTTGCCGTGCTTGTCCATCGACGTGACCTGGATCATCGCCACATCCACCTTGGCGTTGCCGTCGCGATAGAAGCGCGGCAGCTCGCTGTAGCGCATGGGAGAGAAATAGCCCATTCCCTTGGCGATGATCTTGCGGTCGATGCCGCTGCAATGCCAGGAATGCCATGTAAAGTGCTCGCCGGCGTCCTCCGCCTTGCAGATCTCGGGCATCCACATCGTCACGCCGCCGCGGACCTTGACGTCGCGCAGCTCGCTCTGACGGGCGGCAAGCGCCTTGTCGAGCGTGTAGGGATGGTTCGTGCACCAGCCGTAATCGACCCAGTCGCCGCTCTTGACGGCCTTGACCGCCTCGGCGGCGGTGGTCAGCTTCTTCTGATAGAGTTCCTGAACGTTCATCGTTGGTCTCCTCCTGAATGAATATGGTAAAGGGGTTTTGTTAAAACTTTGTCAACAGGAATATTCTACCACACATCTCCCCGCTTGAAAAGCCTAATTTCCGAAAGAAGACAGAAAAAAGGACAGGCAGAGCCTGTCCTTTTTCATTCAGTATGGATTTACTCCTCGACGGGAGCCTCTTCCTCCGCAGCGGGCGTGAGCAGCGCACGGATGCTCAGAGAGATCTTCTTCTTGTCCTCGTCGATGGCGATAATCTTCGCATCGACCTTGTCGCCTTCGGCCAGAACGTCGGAGGGCTTGTCGATGCGGCGGTCCGCGATCTGGGAAATGTGGATCAGACCGTCCACGCCGGGAACGACCTCAGCAAACGCGCCGAAGGTCATCAGCTTGACGATGCGGACGTTGGCCACGTCGCCGACCTTGTAGGTGTTCATGAACACATCCCAGGGATTCTGGGTACGATCCTTCACGCCGAGAGAGATCTTGTGCTTCTCGGGATCGAAGGAGAGAACGTACACGTCGAGATGATCGCCGACAGAGACGACCTCGGCGGGATTCTTGATGCGGCTCCAGCTCAGCTCGGAGATGTGGACCATGCCGTCCACGCCGCCGATATCGACGAACACGCCGTAGCTGGTCATGGACTTGACCACGCCGTCATAGTGCTTGCCGACCTCGATGTTGGCCCAGATTTCAGCCTGCGCGGCCGCACGGGCCTCGTTCTGCACGGCCTTGATGGAGCCGACGACGCGGCGGCGGGCACGGTTGACCTCGGTGACGCGGAGCTGAACGCGCTGCTTGATGAGCTGGCTCAGGTCGCTGTCCTTGGGCAGACCGCTCTGGGAAGCGGGAACGAACACACGCACGCCCTTGACGGAAACGACGATGCCGCCCTTGTTTTCTTCGGTGACGATGCCCTCGAGAACGGTCTTGTTCTCAACGGCATTCTCGATGTCCTCCCAGACCTTGACCGCGTCGAGGCGCTTCTTGGAAAGGGTGGCATAGCCCTCCACGTCGTTGACGCGGACGATGTAGGTCTCGATCTCGTCGCCGACATGGACGATGTCCTCGACCTTAGCGTCGGGATCGCTGGAAAGCTCGCTGACGGGAATGTAGCCCGCCTGCTTGCAGCCCAGGTCGACCTGAATCTCGGTCGCACCGATGGCCGTGACGATACCGGTCACCTTATCTCCTGTATTTAAAGTCTTAAAAGATTTGTCGAGCATTTCTTCGAAGGTCTCGTTACCTTCAATGGTCTTGATTTCTTCCGTCATGGTTGCATATACCTCCTTAATGATGCCCGCAGGAGTGGAGGCACCAGCCGTCAGGCCCGCAACAGTACAGCCATGAAACATGTCCGGCGAGAGCTCGTCGGCGTCCTCGATCTGATAGACGCGCGTGCAGCTCTCTTTGCAGATCTCCGTCAAATGTCTGGTGTTAGCGCTTTTCCGGTCTCCGACCACCACCATCACGTCCGCCGAAGAAGCGATCTCCGCCGCCTCCGATTGACGCTTTTGCGTAGCATTGCATATTGTATCATCAATTTTCAGATTTGTACACTCTTTTTTTAGAAATTTCACGCAACTTTCCCAAAGCGCACGAATACAGGTGGTCTGCGCGACCATCGTTATGGGCAAATCGGCAATTTCCGCCGTTTCCTCCGCCCATTTCGCAACTTCTTCGGCGTTTTCGAAAATTTTTGCGCCCCTGCACCAGCTTGCGATGCCCTGCACCTCGGGGTGGTCGTGCTCGCCGATGATGACGACCTGCCTCCCCGCGGCCTCGGCCTCGGTGACAAGTCTTTGGATGCGCTGCACGTTCGGGCACGTCGCGCTGACGATCTCCGCGCCGCGTGCCTGCAGCTCCTCCAGCACCTCCCGGCTCTCGCCGTGGGAGCGGATGAGCACCGTCTCCCCCGCTGTCGCCTCCTCGGGCGACGCGATCAGACGCATTCCCTCGCGCTCCAGCTCCGCGACGACATTGGCGTTGTGGATAACGCTCCCGAGCATCGCGCCGCCATGCGCCTTGGCCGTTTCGTGCGCGAGCGCGACCGCGCGCTCCACGCCGTAGCAGAAGCCTGCGGTCTTAGCAAGAATGACCCTCACAGCGGCGCGCCTCCCACCGCCTGACCGCCGAGCGCATACGCCTCGCGCAGCACATCGTCCGCGACCTTCTGCAGCTCCTCGGAGGTCCCGCGCCGTCCCGTGATCTGCGGCACATACGGCTCGCCGAAAATGATCGTCGTCTTGCGGAACATTCTCTTCTTCCCGTCCGCGAATACCGGAACGAGCGTCGCGCCCGAGCGCACGCCGATCATCGCGATGCCGGAATGGGCGTGCGCCGGCAGACCGTCGTGGTAGCCCACGCCATCGTGAATAGTCGTTCCCTCCGGGAAAATGAGCAGATTCTCGCCCTCGTGGATGACCTTCATCGCGGTCTTGACCGCCTGGATGTCCGCTCCCTCGCGGTTGACCGGAAACGCCCCCAGCGCGCGGAGGATGCGGCCGAACAAGCGGTTCTGGAACAGTTCCTCCTTCGCCATGAAATGCAGGCGGTAGTTGATCGGCAGGCAGATGCCGATGAGCACGGGGTCAAGGTCGCTCGCATGGTTCGGGCAGAGCAGCACACCGTTCCGCGGCAGGTTCTCCAGTCCCTTCACCTCGATGCGGTACAGCAGCCGCAGTATCTGCGCGAGCACCCAGATGATGCCAAAAAAAACATGGTTCATTGCAGCCTCTCCCGGATCAGGGCGAGCAGCGCTTCCCTGCTCGCGTCGAAATCGAGCGCGGAGGTATCGACGACTATTGCGTCCTCCGCCGCCCGGAGCGGCGCGGCGGCGCGGTGGGAGTCGTTGTAGTCCCGCTCATTGAGCTCACGCAGCACCTCGTCGTAGGGCTTCGGCGTGCCGCGCTGTTCCAGCTCGAGGCAGCGGCGCTGCGCGCGCACCTCGGCGGACGCCGTCAGAAAGATCTTCACCCCGGCGTCCGGCAGCACCACCGTGCCAATGTCGCGCCCGTCCATAATGACGCTGTGCTTCCGCGCCAGATTGCGCTGCATTTCCAGCAGGAACGCGCGCACCGACGGCAGCGCCGACACGGCGCTCGCGTACATGGCGATCTCCGGCAGCCGGATCTCGCGCGTCACATCCTGCCCATTGAGCAGCATATGCTGCTCTCCGTCCGCCTCGTAGCGCATACCGATCTCCAGCTCCGGCAGGATCGCGCGGACAGCGGCTTCATCGCGCGGCTCAATGCCGCGCCGCTTCACCGCGTAGCCGATCGTGCGGTAGATCGCGCCGGTATCCACATACAAAATGCCGAGCTTCGCCGCGATCGCCTTGGCCAGCGTGCTTTTCCCCGCGCCGGAGGGGCCGTCCACCGCGACGGCATAGTGCTTTTCGGGTATCATCGTCTGCATTTCCCTCATTCTATGTGTAAAGTATATTTCCTTTATTGTTCCGTCAAATACTCCGCTGCCGCTTCGCCGGCAGCCTTGCCGGTCGCCCACGCGATCTGCAGATTGAAGCCGCCCGTATAGGCGTCCACGTCAATGATCTCACCGGCAAAATACAGCCCCGGCACCTTCTTCGACGCCATCGTTTTCGGGTCGATCTCCCCGACCTTGACGCCGCCGGAGGTGATGATGGCATTCTCCACCGGCATGGGCGATAGAACGTCGATGCTCCAATGCTTCAAAAGCGTCCGCAGCGCGGCGCGCTGCTCGCGCGTGAGATCGTGTACCTTCTCGTGCGGCGGGATGCCGGAGCGCTCCACCGCCGCGGGAATGAGCTTCTGCGGCAGAAGCTCGCCGAGCGCGTTGCAAAAATCGCTGTTTGCGTGCTTCTGAAAATCCGACAGCAGGCGCTTATCGAGCTGCTGCTCGTCGAGCGCCGGCTTGAGGTCAAGCTCCAGCCGATAGCTCTTCTTGTCAAAGTGCCGCATGTGCGCCGAGGACGAGAGCACCAGCGGGCCGGACACGCCGAAATGCGTGAAGAGCAGCTCCCCGAAATCGGTGTAGATCTTTTTTCTGTTCTCGTAGACCGTCAGCCCCACGTTCCGCAGGCTCAAGCCCTGCAGCTCCGCGCAGCCGTCCGCGCGCAGCGGCACGAGCGAGCCCGTGAGCGGCGTGACCGTATGACCGAGCATCGCCGCCATGCGATGCCCCTCGCCGGTCGAGCCGGTGCCCCGATAGCTCACGCCGCCGGTCGCCAGCACGACCGCCTGCGCGGGATATGTACCCTTCTCGCCCTTGACGCCGCGCACCGCGCCGGTCTCGTCCGTCAGCACGCACACCGCACGGTCACGCACAAGCGTGACGCGCAGCCGTCTGAGCTCCCGCTCCAGCGCGGCGGACACGTCGAACGCGCGGTCTGACACCGGGAACACGCGCCGCCCGCGCTCGACCTTGAGCGGCACGCCGAGCTCTTCAAAGAACGCCATCGTGCCGCGCCCGTCGAAGCGGGAGAACGCGGAATACAGAAACCGCCCGTTTTGCGGCACGTTTGCCAGCAGCTCCTCACAGCCCGCGTCGTTCGTCACATTGCACCGGCCCTTGCCGGTGATGTTGAGCTTCTTGCCCAGCCGCTCGTTCGGCTCGAGCAGCGTGACGGCTGTTCCTCTGCGCGCCGCGCAGATCGCCGCCATCATTCCGGCGGCTCCGCCGCCGATCACCGTGAACTGCTTATTCATCCTCGACCTTTCCGAAAATGCCGAAGCGATCCCAGACGTGCTCCAGCTCGTTGAAGGTCGCGGAGATATCCGTTCCCTGCTTGTGCGCGGCGGCAAGGATCAATGCGTTGAGCATACTCATCGGCGCCGCGAGCGAGTCCACGAATGAGATCATCTCGTTGCGCACCAGCAGCGAGCCGGAGGACATCTGATACACCGGCGACATCTCGCTGTCGGTCACGCCGATGATGGTCGCGCCCCGATCCTTGGCATACTGCACCGTCTTGAGTGCCAGCTCGGAGTAGCGCGGGAAGCAGATGGCGATGACCACATCGCCGGGGCCCACGCGGAAGAGCTGGTCGAAGGTGCCAGCAGCGCCGCCCTGCACCTGCGTCACATTGTCGTAAATCAGGCGGAAATAGAAATTGAGATAGCCCGCCAGGAACGACGAGGAGCGGAAGCCCACGATGTAGATATGCTTCGCCTGCGCGATGATGTCCACCACATGGCTGAACTCCGAGCCGTCGGTCTGGTCCATCGCCATACGGATCTTTTCCATATCGCGCTGGAGCACATTCGTCACCAGGTCGCTGCCGCTCAGCTCCCCCTCCGACGCCTTGATGCGCTGGATGCTCGTGAGCTTGCCGCGGATCATCTCCTGCAAAGCTCGCTGCATACTCGGGTAGCCGTCGTAGCCGAGCTGCATCGCAAAACGCACCACGGTCGACTCGCTCACCTGCACGGTCTTGCCGAGCTTGCTGGCCGTCATAAACGCCGCCTTGTCGTAATCCTCCAGTATAAAACGGGCAATGAGCTTCTGCCCCTTGGAAAAGCTGCTCATGTTCTTCTCGATGGTATGTAAAATGTTCTTCGGCATGGGTGTTTTCCTCACTTCTCTTGCTCAAATGCGCGGACCTCGTCCGCGGTCAGCTCGCGCCAGCCGCCCTCCGGCAGCGCGCCGAGCGATAGGGTGTGCTCCCGCACGCGGCGCAGGCGCTTGACGTGCAGCCCGACCGCTGCACACATCCGCCGGATCTGGCGGTTTTTTCCCTCGTGGATGGTGACGGACAACTCCGCTGTTTCCTTCCCCTTTCGCAGCAGACGCACCCTCGCGGGCGCGATCGGCTCCCCGTCGATGGAGCGCACCGCGGCAAGCTCTGCCGCCGCGTTCTCGACCGCTCCCGCCACCGTGACCTCATAGGTCTTTTCGATCTCATGGCTCGGGTGCAGGATGCGCTGCATCCATGCCCCGTCGTTGGTGAAGAGCAGCAGTCCCTCGCTGTCGAGGTCCAGCCGCCCGACCGGATAAACGCGCGTCCCGCAGTCCGCCACCAGCTCCGCCGCCGTGGGCCGTCCCCGCTCGTCGCTGAGCGTGGTGACATAGCCGCGCGGCTTATTGAGCATCAGGTAGACCCTCCGCTCCGGCGGCGTGACCGGCACGCCGTCCACGCAGATCGTATCCGTTTCCGGGTCGGCGCTCTGTCCGACCGTCGCGGTCTCGCCGTTGACGCGCACGCGCCCCGCGGCGATCCATTCCTCCGCCGTCCGGCGGGAGCACAGCCCCGCCGCGGCGATCAGCTTCTGCAAACGCTCTGCCAGCGCAAAGCACCTCTTTTCCTCAGCCTGTCCGGTCAAACAGCCGCTCGAACAGGCTCTGCTTTTTTTCGGCCGCCGCGACCGGCTCCGCGCATACGAGCGGCACCCGCGCAAGCTCCCTTCCGTCCATGGAAACGATCAGCTCGCCGACCGCCTGCCCCACCGTGAGCGGAGCGGTCAGCTCCTCCGGCAGCCTGGCCGATACGAGCAGCTCCTCCCCCGCCGTCACCGGATAGAAGAAGCTCTCCCCCGCCGCGAGCGACACGCTCGCCTGCGTTCCGCCGCGCACCGGCGCGAGGGTGTATTCCTCGCCGCGCGCCACCGCGCGCTTGCGCGCGAAGGCGGCGAAGCCGTACTCATACAGCGCCGCGTGATCCGCCCAGTCGCTGCGGTCGTTGAGCGTCACGGCGATGAGACGCATCCCGTCTCTTTCGCAGCAGGTCACGAGCGTGCGCCCTGCATTGTCCGTATAGCCGGTCTTGAGACCGCTGCAGCCCTCAAGCGACGCGAGCAGCTTGTTGTGGTTGCCCAGCATCCGCTCGCCCACCGCCGCCGTTCTGGTCGCGGCGATGCGCGCAAAGGTCGGCTCACGCATGGCATACGCCGCGAGCCGCGCCATGTCGAGCGCGCAGGAATAATGTCCCTGCGCGTCCAGTCCGCTCGGGTTCGCGAACGAGGTGTGCGTCATGCCGAGCGCCGCGGCCTTCTCATTCATTCTCGCGACGAAGCGCTCTACCCCGCCGCTGCAATGGTCGGCGATGCACTCCGCCGCGTCGTTTCCCGACGGCAGCAGCAACCCGTAGAGCAGCTCCTCGAGCGTCAACACCTCGCCGGCGCGCAGGTACATGGACGAGCCTTCCTTCAAGTGGTTCTGCTTTACAGTCACCTTGTCCGAAAGGTTTCCCGTCTCAAGCGCCACGAGCGCCGTCATGATCTTCGTCGTGCTCGCAATCGCAAGCTCCTGTTCGGTGTTTTTTCCGGTCAGCACCCGGCCGCTGCCGGCGTCCATCAGGATGAACGCCTCCGCGCCGGTCTGCGGCGCGCTCTGCGCCGCCGCGCAGTCCACGCAGCCGAGCAGGCTGCATACCATCAGCACAAGCGCCGCCCTTCGTTGCACGACACGAGTCAACTTCCATCACCCTTTTTTACAGAATGACTTCAGTATGCCCGCTTTTACACAAATTCTTTCTCTTCCTTTTTCTTGGTGACGAAGCCCTCGACGCGGTCGATGAGCTGCGGCGCCATCTCCAGCACGCGGTCCACCGTCGCGGTCGCCGGCACGGCGACCGGCATCATGCGCGTCTGCCCGTCCTTGATGACGAGGAACGCCACGGGGTCGATCTTCACGCCCGCTCCGCCGCCGCCACCGAAGCGCTCGCTGGTCTGGCCATAGGTCCCGCCGCCGCTGCCGAAGCCAAGGCTCACGCGGGACACGGGGATGAGCGTCACGCCGTCCGGCGTGGTGATTGGCTCACCGATGACGGAATTGGAATCCACCATTTCGCGGATCTTCGTCATCGTAGTCTCCATCAGCTCGCTTACCGAATTCTTTTCCTTGTTCTCCATCTTGATCTTCCTTTCTATGCAGTCCGTTTTTCCGGTTCGTTCGTTTCAGGCGCAGCCGCGCGTTCCGCCGGCGGCTCCGCTTTTGCCTCGCCCCCGTGCGCCCTGCGCCAACGCAGGAACCATTTTCCCACCGGCACCGCCAGCGTAAAGAGAATGGCAAAGAGGTCGCACACGCGCAGCGATACGCCGACCGTTCCCTCCGCCGAGGTCTCCGCCTTGGTGAAGTCCATCCCCAGATAGACGGACGGCTTCGGGATATAGAACAGCTCCTCCAGCTTCGGCATCAGGGTCCACAACGCGGCGTTGGCATAGCCGTAGGTCTGTGCCGTGTCCGCCGGATCGTCGCCCGCAAAAATCACGCCGACCTCCAGCGGGTCGATGCGCGTGCGGCGGCAGGTTCGGCGAAGCGTCCGCATCAGCGCGCCGAGCACCGTCCCCGCAAGCTCTCGCAGCTCGGGAAAGCTGAGCTTCGGCAGGCGGTGTCCGCCCGCCGCCTTCGGCTTTGTCTTCTCCTCCGGCGTTTTCCCGGCTGCTTCCGCTGCCTTCTTCTGTGCTTTCTTTTCCTTCCTCGGCAGGACCGTCAGCTTGACCGGACCGACGCGCAGCCGCACGCGCAGCTCCCCGCCGAAATCGACGATCGCGCCCACACGCAGCAGCGAAAGGAGAAAAAGGAGCAGCAGAATCATGCCGATGATCTCCAGCGCCGTCATGGTCAAGCCTCCCTTCCCGTTCGCTGTCCGGTCCGCTTATTCCTCCGCGTCCGGCTCGCTTTCCGCCGCAGCCGTGAGCTGCGTCGGGTCAAGGATCGCACCGTCCGTATCCAGCCGCAGCTGGCCGTCCGCCTCAAGTCCCGGCATCTCGGGCAGCTCCTCGAGCGAGCTCAAATGGAACACGCGCAGGAATTCCTTCGTCGTGCGGTAGAGCCTGGGCCGTCCCGGCACCTGGAGCCGTCCGCACTCCTCGATGAGCTTACGCTCCTGCAAAAGTCCCATCGTGTACGAGCTGTCCACACCGCGCACCTGATCGACATAGGCGCGCGTGGTCGGCTGATAATAGGCGATGATGGTCAGCACCTCCAGCGCAGGCTGAGAGAGCTTCGCGGGCTTTCGGATCTCAAACGCTTTGCGGATGATGTCCGCGTAATCCGGCGCGGAGCAGAGCTGATAGCAGTTCTCCATCCGCACCAGACGGATGCCGCGGCGCTCGAAAGCGTAGTAGTCGCCAAGCTCCTGCAAAACCTGCTCCGCCGTCGGCTTGTCCAGCTCGAGCGCCAGACAGATGCGGTCGATATTCACCGGCTCACCGGCGGCAAAGAGGATGCCCTCCATCGCCGAGCGAACCTCATGTAAGTCCATCGTTTCCAGTGCCATACGTTCCTCACAATGTAAAAGTTTCCGGTGCGTCCTGCTCGCAGTCCACCGTGCAGTCGGTCTCGCCGCCCGCGAGACGGATCACGCTCGCGCGGCACAGCTCCAGCACCGCCATAAAGGTCGCCACGATCTCGCTGCGGCTCCTCGCGCCGCGGAACAGCAGCAAAAAGCGCGTGATGCCGAAGCTCTTGAGCCGCCGCACGATCTCGCCCGCCTTGTCGGAGACGGAATACGGCTCGCGCTGCACGATCTGCTCAAAGGCCGCGCGCGGCGGCGGCGCCAGCTTCTCCGCTCGATCGAAGATCGACTGCATGGCCAGCACCAGGTCTGCCTTCTCGTGGTCGTATTCGTAGATCTTCCCGCGCTCCATCGGTTCGGGATTCTTCGTCATCGTGTTGCGTCCGAACTCACTCATCGGCCCCAGCGTCTCGGTCAGCGTGCGGATGCGCAGATAGGTGTCCTTCTGCTGGCGCTCCTTCAGGGATTGAATGAGCTGCTCCATCTCGTTCTGCGCTTCCTCGTCCTCGATGGACAGCAGCATCCGCGTCTTGATGTACATCAGGTGCGCCGCCATCGTGATGAACTCGCTCGCCACCTCAAGGTCAAGCTGCTTGCGCTGCTCGAGGTAGGCAAGGTACTGCTCTAAAATGAGCGCGATGGGAATGTCCTGTATTTCGATCTTATTTTTTGAGAGCAGGAAAAGGATGAGGTCGAGCGGGCCTTCAAAATCCTGAAGCGTCTCCGCCGAGCGCTCATGCACCACGCCCTCGAGCTTAAAAATAGGGTTGTCCATTCGTTTCTCCGTTCACTCTCCGCGCTCAAACGATGCCGCGGAAAACGAAATTGATCATAGCAGCGTACACATTATAGATCGCTGTGCTGAGCACATTATCGCCCACGCCGAGCCACACGAGGATCAGCAGCGCGATCATACCGTATTTTTCGTAGCGCATCAGCTTCTCATACGCGCTGTCCGGCAGGAAGGCAAAGAGCACCTTTGATCCGTCGAGCGGCGAGATGGGAATGAGGTTAAAAAGCCCGAGACCGACGCTCAGATACGCCGTCGTCAGCAGCAGATCAAAGATGAAATCCCACAGCGCGCCGTATTGATGATAGACGAGCCGCGCGCACAGCAGAGCAAGCAGCGCCAGCACAAAGTTGGATACCGGTCCGGCAAGCGCCGTGAGCGCCATGCCCTGCTTCGGCTTCTTGAAATAGCGCATATCCACCGGCACGGGCTTCGCCCAGCCGAAGCCGAGCACCAGCATACACACAAGGCCCACCCAGTCGATGTGGTGCAGCGGGTTCAGGCTCAGCCGATGCTCCCGCTTCGCGGTCGGGTCGCCGAGCGCATAGGCCGCAAGGCCGTGGCAGGTCTCGTGGACCGTCAGGCATAAAAATACGGCAATCAGGCGCATCAGCGCCGACAGCATTGCCGAAAAATCAAGTGAATTCCATAGGTCGGACAGGGTACCCAACGCAATCTCTCCTGCGAAAAAATTCATTCTCGGGTGGATTTACCCGATAAGTTTAATTATTATAGCATTTTTCACGTCTCTTTACAAGGATTTTTGCAATTTTTGTTGCATTGCTCCTGCAAAAATAAACCTGCGTTTTTTCGTCGTTCTGCACAAGAAAAGAGACCGGACACTTCCGTGTCCGGCCTCTGTGTTATTTGCTCTCGGGAGCCTTAGCCCTTGATCATGGAAGCGATCTCTTCGGCGAAGTTCTCCTGCTTCTTCTCGATGCCCTCGCCCTTCTCGAAACGAACGGCGTCCACGAAGTCGATCTTGCCGCCGAGCTTCTTGGCGGCGTCAGCAATATACTGCTCGACCGTGCCGGTGAACACGTCACCGCGGACGAACTCCTGCTGAAGCAGGCAGTTCTCGGAATAGAACTTGTTGAGCTTGCCCATGACGATCTTCTCGCGGACCTGCTCGGGCTTGCTGGCCATCTTGGGGTCGTTGGCCATCTGAGCCATCATAATCTTCTTCTCCTCGTCGAGAACGTCCTGAGAGACCTGGCTCTTATCCCAGAAGCGGGGATTGAGGGCCGCGATCTGCATGGCAACGTCCTTGGCAATCTCGGTGGCGTCGATGCCGCCGTCGACCTTGAAGTTGACGAGCACGCCGATCTTGCCGCCGGCATGGATATACGGGGTGGAGGTGTTGGCCGCGAAGCGGGCAAAGCGGCGGACCTGGATGTTCTCGCCGATGACGAGGACCATCTCCTGACGCTCCTGCTCAACGGTACGGCCATTGCCGTAGGGAGCCGCCATCAGAGCCTCGAGATCCTTGGGGTCTTCCTTGGCGACGACAGCGGCGACGCCCTTGACGAAGTTCTGGAACTTCTCGTTCTTGCCGACGAAGTCGGTCTCGGCGTTGACCTCGACCACGACGCCCACGCCGTCGATGACGGTGGCATAAGCCATACCCTCGGCAGCGATGCGGCCGGCCTTCTTCGCGGAAGCGGCGAGACCCTTTTCGCGCAGGTACTCGATCGCCTTGTCGATGTCGCCGTCGCACTCGGTCAGAGCCTTCTTGCAGTCCATCATGCCCACGCCGGTCATTTCGCGCAGGTTCTTCACATCAGCAGCACTAATAGCCATATTCTTGTCCTCCTCGTAAAATTAGGCTTCGGCCTGAGCCTCGCCCTCGGCCTTCTCCGCCGCGGCGTCCTCGGTGACTTCGCCCTGCTTGCCCTCGATCATGGCGTTGGCCATCACGGAGGCGATGAGCTTGATGGCGCGGATGGCGTCATCGTTGCCGGGGATGGGATAGTCGATCTCGTCGGGATCGCAGTTGGTATCGGCGATGGCGACAACGGGGATGCCGAGCTTGTGCGCCTCGGCGATGGCGTTGCGCTCCTTGCGGGTGTCAACGATGAACAGGGCGCCGGGCAGCTTCTTCATGTCCTTCACGCCGCCGAGGTACTTCTCGAGCTTCTCGATCTCGCCGAGGTGCTTCATGACCTCCTTCTTGGGCAGCATATCGAAGGTGCCGTCCGCCTGCATGGTTTTGAGCTGGTTCAGGCGATCCACGCGGGTGCGCATGGTCTTGAAGTTGGTCATCATGCCACCGAGCCAGCGGGCGTTGACGTAGTACATGTTGCAGCGAAGAGCCTCATCCTTGATGGCCTCCTGCGCCTGCTTCTTGGTGCCGACGAACAGCAGGGACTGGCCGCTCTCGGAGATGCTGCGCACGAAGTTGTAGGCTTCCTCGAGCTTCTTGACGGTCTTCTGCAGGTCGATGATATAGATGCCGTTGCGCTCCGTGTAAATGTAGGGAGCCATCTTGGGGTTCCAGCGGCGGGTCTGATGACCGAAGTGGACGCCTGCCTCGAGCAGGGCTTTCATGGATACGACGTTTGCCATTGCTTGTAGTTTCTCCTTCAAATTTAGTTTTACCTCCGGAGCCTTCATCCCCCCTGCCAACCTTTGGCACAGACAGGAAGTCGGGTCCCCGTGCGGAATACCCGAGCATTATACCGTACATTACTATAGATTGCAAGCACTATTTTCAAGAAAATGTTTGTTTCCCGCACATTTTCTTAAATTCCCGCGCGGAACAGCAAGTTGTGAAGAAATTTTAAACATTTTTCATTTTCCGCATCCCGCTCTTGCATTTCTTAACATTTTCTTTATAATAAAAGGCTCGCCCTGCGCATCATAAACGCCGGCGGCGTGCGCGCCGTTCGCGGCGCGGCGGCTCGCGCTGCGGGAACGGCTTATCGACCAGAATGATGTCGTCCCCCACTTGTCGGATGCAGTCCCACGGGATATAATATTCCTCGCCGCGGCCGAACAGGCCGAAAAAGCGGAACGGCCCCGGCACGATCAGCGCGGTCATCTGCCCCTCGGGCAGCTGACATTCCACGTCGCCGACATAGCCCAGACGGCAGCCGTCGCAAATGTTGATGACCTCCTTGCAGCGCAGGTCTGTAAATCGGCAGTTCATCGCGCTCCCCCCCTGTTCCCTGCCATTCTATTCGCACCGCAGGAAGTCCTATCCCACCTTCCGCCGCAATGCGGCGTATTCCGTCCCAGCGAAAAAACAAAGAACCGGAGGAACCACCCCATGCGAGAGATCCAGCTCAATATGTACCATGCCCTCGCACTCGGCGCCGTTATGTACTGGCTCGGCGCGGCGCTGACGCGAAAGCTCCCGGCGCTCCGGCGCTTCTGCGTGCCCGCTCCGCTTGTCGGCGGACTGTGCTTCGCGCTGTTCAACACCCTGCTCTATGCCTCCGGTCTTGCGGTCATCACCTTTGACGAAACGCTCGAGACGGTCTTCATGATCCTGTTCTTCACCACCGTCGGCTTCACCGTGAGCATCCCCATGCTTGTCAAGAGCGGCAGATCCGTGATGCTGCTGCTCGCACTGAGCATCGTCACCATCCTTCTGCAAAACGCCGTCGGCAGCGGCGTGATGGCGCTCATGGGCAAAAACCCGCTCTACGGCCTCGGCTGCGGCTCCATCTCCATGATCGGCGGGCCCGGCACCGCCGCGGCCATCGGCCCCGACCTCGACGCCGCGGGCGCGGTCGGCGGAACGACCGTCGCCGTTGCGGCGGCGACCTTCGGTCTCATTTTCGGCTCCGTCCTCGGCGGCCCCATCGCCCGCCATCTTATTGTCAAAAACCATCTGCGCGAGGAGCTTCCCGAGAGCCGCGAGCACGAGGAGGACGCCGACGACGCACACTTCACCACGCACTCCAACCGCTTTGTGCTCGGCTTTCTGATGCTCGCATTCTGCGTCGGCCTCGGCAGCTATGTCACCACAGGACTCACGAAGCTCTGCGGCTTCAATTTCCCGGCCTACATTGGCCCCATGCTCGTGGCTGTCGCGGTCCGCAACCTCATCGACCACACCGGGCACATCGAGTTCCCCGCCGCCGAGATCAGCACGATGGGCAATATGTTCCTCGCCCTCTTTCTCTCCATGGCGCTCTCCGGCCTCAAGCTCTGGCAGCTCGTGGATCTGGCGCTGCCGATGCTTGTCTGCCTTGCCGCTGAGGTCCTTCTGATGGTGTTCTTCTCCATCCTCGTCCTCTTCCCGCTCATGGGCCGCAATTATGACGCCGCGATGATCACCGCGGGCTTCATCGGCTTCGGCATGGGCGCGACCTCCAACGCGATGGCGAATATGCAGGCGGTCGCCCGCCGCTACGGGCCATCGCCCTCTGCTTACTTTATGATCCCGATGGTCGGCGGTCTGTTCAACGACTTTTTCAACGCCGCCATCATCGCCCTGAGCATCGGACTTCTTTCCTGAACGAACCCCGGCAAAAAACAGCCGGAAAAACTCCCGCGCCCGCCTCCGCGCACCGTGAGAACCGCCCTCCCGCACGAAATCCATCGCATTGTGCCGAACGATTAAAAATATCCCCGCCGCCGCGCGGTATGTTTCGCCCCGCCGCGGAAATAATGAGAGCATCCAGTGCAAGGAGGACGGTACGATGCTCGGCAAGGTGGAGATCTGCGGTGTGAACACGGCGAAGCTGCCGACGCTCAAGTCGGACGAAATGACGGAGTTGCTGCGGCGCAGCCATGCGGGCGACGAGCGCGCGCGGGAAACGCTCATTCAGGGGAATCTGCGGCTCGTGCTGTCGGTCATCCAGCGCTTTGCCAGCCGCGGCGAGAACGCCGACGACCTCTTTCAGGTCGGCTGCGTGGGCCTCATCAAGGCCATCGACAATTTCGACGTCTCGCAGAACGTCCGCTTCTCGACCTACGGCGTGCCCATGATCATCGGCGAGATCCGCCGCTATCTGCGCGACAACAGCGCCATCCGCGTCAGCCGCTCCATGCGCGACACGGCCTACCGCGTGCTGCAGGCGCGGGAAAAGCTCCAGCGTGAGAACCAGCGCGAGCCGACCGTCGAGCAGATCGCCAAGGAGCTGGACATACCCCGCGAGGAGGTCGTGTTCGCCATGGACGCGGTGGTCGATCCCGTCTCCCTCTTTGACCCCGTCTACTCCGACGGCGGCGACACCGTCTGCGTGATGGATCAGGTACGCGACACGCGCAACACCGACGAAAGCTGGCTCGACCGGATCGCTCTGCGCGAAGCGGTGGACAAGCTCTCGCCGCGCGAGCAGCGTATTTTAGCTATGCGCTTTTACGACGGCAAGACGCAGATGGAGGTCTCCGGTGAGATCGGCATTTCGCAGGCGCAGGTCTCGCGGCTGGAGAAAAACGCCATCAGCACCATCCGCAGGAATCTTTGACCGCTTCATAGCACAGCTTATGATAGGCTGTGCTATTTTTAATAATGCTTCTATCGCCGATCCGCTTGACTTTCTCTGTTTCCCATGTAGAATGTTTAGGGCTCGGCAGTCTCTGCCGCGCCGCTCACAGCAAAACACAGAACAGGAGTTGTTATCATGAAGTACGACGTTGCCATCATCGGCGCGGGCCCCGGCGGCATCTTCTCCGCCTACGAGCTGACGAAGCTCGTCCCCTCGCTCAGGGTCGCCGTTTTTGAAGCCGGCCACAGCCTTGAAAAGCGCCATTGCCCCATCGACGGCAAGAAGGTCAAAAGCTGCATCGGCTGCAAAAGCTGCTCGATCATGAGCGGCTTCGGCGGCGCGGGCGCGTTTTCCGACGGCAAGTACAACATCACCAACGATTTCGGCGGCACGCTCTATGAGTACATCGGCAAGCAGCAGGCGCTCGATCTGATGCGCTATGTCGACGAGATCAATATGCTCTACGGCGGCGAGGGCACCAAGCTCTACTCCACCGCCGGCTCGCAGTTCAAGAAGCTCTGCATCCAGCACAAGCTCAAGCTGCTCGACGCCTCCGTGCGCCACCTCGGCACCGACATCAACTATGTCGTGCTCGAGAATCTCTATAACGACCTCAAGAGCAAGGTCGATTTCTACTTTGACACCCCTGTGCAGGCGCTCGAGGCAAAGGATGGCGGCTTCACCGTCGTGTGCGCCGACGCGCAGTACGAGTGCGGCAAATGCATCGTCTCCGTCGGCCGCAGCGGCAGCAAGTGGATGGAGGGCGTGTGCCGCGCGCTCGACATTCCCACCAAGTCCAACCGTGTGGACCTCGGCGTGCGCGTCGAGCTGCCCGCCGTCGTGTTCTCCCACCTCACCGATGAGCTGTATGAGAGCAAGATCGTCTACCGCACCGAGAAGTTTGAGGACAACGTGCGCACCTTCTGCATGAATCCGCACGGCATCGTTGTCAACGAGAACACCAACGGCATTGTGACCGTCAACGGCCACAGCTACGAGGACACAGCCATGCAGACCGAGAACACCAACTTCGCGCTGCTCGTGGCCAAGCACTTCTCCGAGCCGTTCCACGATTCCAACGGCTACGGTGAGAGCATCGCCCGCCTTTCCAATATGCTCGGCGGTGGGGTCATCGTCCAGCGCTTCGGCGACCTCGTGCGCGGCCGGCGCAGCACGGTCAAGCGCATCGAAGAGGGTCTTGTCACCCCGACCCTCGCGGCGACGCCGGGCGACCTGAGCCTCGTGCTGCCCAAGCGCATTTTAGACGGCATCATCGAAATGATCTACGCCCTCGACAAGATCGCCCCCGGCACGGCGAACGACGACACGCTTCTCTACGGCGTGGAGGTCAAGTTCTACAACATGGAGGTCGCGCTCGACGAGCACCTTGAGACCGCGCACCGCGGCCTTTACGTCATCGGCGACGGCAGCGGCATCACCCATTCCCTCTCCCACGCCTCGGCCAGCGGCGTCTTTGTCGCACGCGATATCCTCGCGCAGAACGCCGGTTAAGCGGCTCTCCGAAACGCAAAAAATTCCGACCGTGAGAGCGGTCGGAATTTTTTTCATGGCATTTTGCTCAGACCTTGAAGCTGTCCTTGAGCGTGACGGAGCGGTTGAACACCAGATGGTCGGCGGAGCAATCCTTATTGTCCAAGCAGAAATAGCCCAAGCGCATGAACTGGAAGCTCGGCGCGGTCTTGCCCTGCTTCTCGGTTTTGTCGTACTCCGCTGCCACATCGCGCATACGGGCCTCGACCTTGCAGCCGGTGAGCGTTTCGAGGGAATCGGGGTTCATGCAGGCAAGGAAATCCTTGTCCGCGCCGTCGGGCGCGGGGTCGCTGAAGAGCTCGCTGTACACGCGCACCTCGGCGTCAATGGCGGTGGCGGCATCCACCCAGTGGAGCGTCGCGCCCTTGACCTTGCGGCCGTCGGCGGGGTCGCCGCCGCGGGAGTCGGGGTCATACTCAGCGGCGATCTCGGTCACATTGCCGTTTTCGTCCGTTTCGTAGCCAACGCACTTGATCAGATACGCGCCCTTCAGGCGGCACTCGGGGCCGCCGGGGAACAGACGCTTATACTTGGGGATCGGCTCGGCCATGAAGTCGTCCGCCTCGATCCAGCACTCGCGGGAGAAGGTGATCTCATGCGTGCCGGCAGCGGGGTCGGTCGGGTTATTCTCGACCTCGAAGGTCTCGCTCTTGCCCGCGGGATAGTTCGTGATGACGAGCTTCACCGGATGCAGCACGCCCATCGTGCGCTCAGCGGAGGCATTGAGGTCCTCGCGCAGGCAGTGCTCGAGGAAGGCGTACTCCACCACGCTCGCGCTCTTGGCGACACCGATGCGGTCGCAGAAATTACGGATGGACTTCGGCGTGAAGCCGCGGCGGCGCAGGCCGCAGAGCGTCGGCATCCGCGGATCGTCCCAGCCGGAGACGATGCCCTCCTCCACGAGCTTGCGCAGCTTGCGTTTGCTCATCACCGTGTGGTCGATGCCGAGACGGGCAAACTCGATCTGGCGCGGCTTGCAGGGCACGGAGACATTGTTCACCACCCAGTCGTAGAGCGGACGGTGCGCCTCAAACTCCAGCGAGCAGAGCGAGTGCGTGATGCCCTCAAGCGCGTCCTGAATGGGATGGGCGAAGTCGTACATCGGGTAGATGCACCACTTGTCGCCCTGACGGTGATGGTGCATATAGCGGATGCGGTAGATGACCGGATCGCGCATATTGAAGTTGCCGGAGGCCAGGTCGATCTTCGCGCGCAGCGTGCGGCTGCCCTCGGGGAACTCGCCGTTCTTCATGCGTTCAAAGAGGTCGAGGTTCTCCTCCACGTCGCGGTCGCGGTAGGGGGAGACGGCGGGCTTGCCGATGTCGCCGCGGTACTCCTTCGCCTCCTCGGGCGTCAGGTCGCAGACGTAGGCAAGACCCTTCTTGATCAGCTCGACGGCGTACTCATAGTCCTTTTCAAAGTAATCGCTGCCGTAGAAGAAGCGGTCGCCCCAGTCGAAGCCCAGCCAATGGATATCCTCCTTGATGGCGTCGACAAACTCGACGTCCTCCTTGGTCGGGTTGGTATCGTCCATACGAAGATTGCACAGGCCGCCGAAGCGCTCGGCGGTGCCGAAGTCGATGGTCAGCGCCTTGCAGTGGCCGATGTGCAGATAGCCGTTCGGCTCAGGCGGAAAACGGGTGTGGACCTGCTGACCCTGGAAGCGACCACCCTCCGCAATATCCTCTTCGATAAAGGCGTCAATAAAGTTCTTGCCTTCGCTCTCGGCGACGGCGGCCTTGACTTCCTCAGCCATACTGAATCCTTCCTTTCTTCACGCCTGCCTGCGGCAAGCAAAATAATGTTTGATTATAGTCCCTTTATTCCCTGTTTGCAACAATTTTATTGCATTCCTCGACAAGTTCTTCGCGCGTCGTCAGCGTACCAAGCACGTCGAGCAGCGCCGCGGTGGACAGATGCTCCGGCAGCGCCAGCGCGCGCAGCAGCGCGGCGCGCTTCGCTTTGCTCCCCGCGCCGATCAAGCCGAGGTCAAGAAGGTCCGCGTGTGTAACGGGATTTTCCTTTACAGTCGTCCTCTCTCCCTCAAAGGTCGCGCCCGCCGCGCGGAGCGCGGAAAGCAGCACCTCGGGCGGCATCCCCTCCACGCCGAGCTTGCCCTCCTTGCCTGCTCTGCGCTTGCGTCTTTCCTTGCCGTACACATCGGGAACATAGGCGTGCAGCACGCGGCCCGTCGGGATAGCTCCCTTGAGACGGTTGCGGATCACAAAGCCCGCGCCGTCGGGATCGGTGAAGAGAATGATGCCGCGCGTCTCGGCGAGACGGCGCAGCAGCGCCGTCTTCTCGCGGTCGTTGAAGATGCCGAAGCCGCCCAGCTCCAAAACGGAGGCGTCCACCACCTGCAAAAGCGTATTTTTGTCGTAGCGGCCCTCGACCGCGATGACCTCTTGGATTTTCGGCTTTTCCATCGTCACGCCCTCTGCGCGAGCTGCATGAGCAGCAGCTTCAGCTCGCCCTCGCGGTCGATGCCCTTTTCGCTCTTCATGCGCCGGTCGAGCTTCTGGCAGAGCGCCAGACTCCTCGCGCACCACTCGTGCGTCGTTTTTCGCGCCGCGTCGAGCAGCAGCCGCGCGGGATAGTCCGAGCGCATATTCCACAGGTCCATCAGCCAGAGCTTGTCCTTGCCCGAATCGAGCGCGAGACGCGCGGTGTAGAGCCGCCGCAGCTCCTTGGAAATGACGCCGAGGATCATGATGGGCTCCTCCTGCTTTTTGAGAAGCTGCCCCAAAAGCTCGCTGGCGCGGTCGTAGTCGCCCTTTGTGACGGCGCTCGTCATGTCGAACACCACCGCGTCGAGCACCGGATCGGCGACCGCGTTGATGTCCTCGACCGTCACCGCCCTGCCCTTGGCGTAGGCGCCGATCTTCTCGATCTCCGGTACGAGGCCGGTCATCAGGCTGCCGCAGGTGAACATCAGGTGCTCCGCCGTGCGGGCGTCGATGTCATGTCCCGTTGCACGGAAGCGGCGGGCGATCCAGTTGATCAGGTCGCTCTTGTCCTGTGGCTCGAACCGGACCTCCTGCGCCTTGTCCGAAAGCGCGGCATAGAGTTTTTTGTAGGTCTTGTTCGGCTTATACTCCACCAGATCGTAGACGAAGATCAGGCAGCAGTATTCCGGAAAATCATCCAGCAGGGCGATGAGCCGCGTCCGCTGCTCCTCGCCGAGCTTATAGAGGTCGAAGTCCGTGACGACGATGAGCGTGCGCTCGGCCATCATCGGCATTGCCTCGGTCATCTCCGTCAGCTCCTCCATCGTCAGGCCCTTGCCTGCGACGCGGTGGAAATTGAACTCCTCAAAGCCCGCGGGGACGAGCTTCTTCTGCACCTCCTTGAGATAATACTCGCGCAGGTAGCTCTCCTCGCCGCAGAAAATATAGACCTCGCCGAGCGTGCCGGCCGCCAGGTCGGCCTTGAATTTCTGATAGCCCTTAGCGGCTGTTTTCTTCTCTGCCATGATCCGCCTCAATTCACTGTGATATAAATATTTCCCTGCAGGTCCGTCCGGTAAACGCTCACGCCCGCGTCCGTCAGGCGCAGCAGCGCGTCCCGCGTCGGATGCCCGTAGCTGTTGCTGCCGACACTCACCACGCCGACCTCAGGCGTGACGGTCTCCAGCAGCTCCTCGCTCGTCGAGTAGCGCGAGCCGTGGTGTCCGACGAGCAGCACCTCAATGTCCGGCAGCGGGTAAGCGTCCAGAAGCGCCCGCTCCGTTTTGCTGTCCATGTCGCCGGTGATGAGCGTGTCGAACGTGCCCAGTGAGCAGACGATCGTCAGACCCAGCTCGTTTTCTCCGCCCTCGCCCACCGGCGGATAGAGCGTCAGCGCCGCCTCGCCGACGGCGGTCTGCGTTTCCTCCGTCACATAGCGGACCTCCACGCCATAGCGCTCCGCCAGCGCGAGAACCTCGGACTTTTCGCCGTCCTCCTCCGCAATGTCGGGAAGGTAGAGCGCATCGACGCCGACGCGGGCAAGCAGCAGCGCCAGACCGTTGGCATGGTCGGCGTGATAGTGCGTGAGCACCACCGCGTCGAGCCGCCGGATACCGGCGCTGAGAAAATAGTCCGCGGCGACATCGCCTGCACTGATGTAGGAATTGCTGCTGCCGCAGTCCACGAGCACGCCATGACGTCTGGAGAGCAGCGCAACGCTCTCGCCCTGTCCGACATCGAGCGCCGTGACATGCAGGCTCCCGCGCTCAAATTGCAGCGCGTTGAACCGCGCCGTCACAAGGAGCATCATCACCGCCAGCGTACCGGCGATCCACCAGCGGTACCTCCCCCGCCGCGCGATGGCGCAGACGGCGAAGAGCGCATAGACGTAGAGCAGCCACAGCACGGAAAGCGCGGTGTTAAAATAGAGCGCATGGAGCGGCAGGCCCTCCAGCAGTCCCGAAACAAAAAGCACATACCGTACGCCGAGCGACACGAGCGGCACAAAGGCCGCGCCGACCGCCGGGACGGTCATGCTCAGCAGCAAGCCGAGCAGCCCCGCGCCGAACACAAGGCTCACCATCCACAGGCACAGGAGATTGCTCAGGAGCGAGACCACGGAGAACGTACCGAAATAGTACGCCCCCAGCGGCGTGGAGAACGCCAGAGCCCCGAGTGTCGTCGCAAACGAGGTCAGCACAAAGCGCAGGAGGCGGCTCTCGGTGTGGATGGCCCCTGTCAGCTTCGGCGTCAGCCACACAAGGCCCGCAACCGCCGAGAACGAGAGCTGCAGGCTGATGCTCGCGATGGCGTATGGATTTTTGAGCAGGATCAGCAGCAGTGCAAGGCCGAGCGCCGTCGGCGGGTCCTTCTCCCGCCTGAAAAGCGGCGCGAGCTGCGTCATCGAGAGCATCACGCAGGCGCGCAGGATGCTCGGCGACGCGCCGACCATCACCGCGTAGAGAAACAGCAGCGGGATCGTCACCGCGCAGCGTGTGCGCCGGCGCGACGCGCGGAGCAGTCGGTCAAGCAGCTCGACGAGGAACATACAGTGCAGGCCCGAGACGGCGGTGATGTGATAGATGCCCGCCTCGCTCAGGTTCGACGAATCCTCCACGTCAAGATAGCGCTTGTCGCCGAGGAGCAGGGCGCGCAGAAAGCCGCCCTCCCGCTCGCCGTAGACGGTCTCGATGGTCTCGCCGAGCTTCTTCGCGATGCGCTGCGGCGCATAGCGAAGCGCGCCCGCGTCACCCGTCTCATACGACGGCTCGCCGCGGCTGTAGAGCAGCAGATAAACGCCCTTGGATGTAAAATTGCGGATGTGGCTGCCGTCGCCCGAGGGATCGGTCGCGCTGTTGAAAAGCACCGTGTCCCGCACGTGCTCGCCCGGCTCAAGGGCGAGCAGGTCGAAGCCGCCGTAGTAGACGGCTCTCCCGCGCAGGCCGCGGCCCAGGATACGCACCGTCGCCTTCGCGCCGTAATTCGTCTCCACGGCGTAGGAGCAGAGCTCCAGCTCCACGTCCTCCGTCGCGCCGATGAGTGCCTCGTTCGGCGCGGCGATGAAGCGCGTGTAAGCGGCGTTCCAGCCGAAGGCGAACGCCATGCCGAGCGCACACAGCAGCACGCGCCGCTGCATCGGGCCGCGCAGGAGAAGCCCGAGCGCCCCGAGCACCAGCACAATGCCCGCCGCCGGAAGCCACAGCGTGGGCGCGAGAAAATACTGCGACGCGATGCAGCCGAGCGCAAAGGCGGCGCAGAAGCAAAAGAGCGGGCGCGTCACGGCTCGTCCTTCAAGCCGAGCAGATAGTCGGTGCTGACCCGATAATACTGCGCGAGCTTGACAATGACCCATGAGGGCGTTTCACGCTCACCGCTCTCATAGCGTCGGTACACGCTGCGGTGCATATTCAAAAGCTCTGCGATCTCCTGCTGGGTCTTGTCATGATCCTCCCGCAGGTCGCGCATACGCTTGATCTCCATGTGCATCACCTCAAGGCGATGTTACCAAATGGAAACATTCTCCTCGAAATAATGTGCCCATGCGGAGCCATGCTTAATATAGCAGTTTTTTCCAAAAGATGCAATCCGCATTTTGCGCCGTGCGGCGCAAGGGATTTGCCGCGCAAGGCGCGGCTACCGATCAAAGGGGACCATTCTTGACGGAAGAATGGCCCCCTTTCAATCCCCCAAGACCGCAAGGGCTGCGCCCTTGACCTGCCATTGACTGTCCCTGCAAGAGCAAAGCTGCACGCGCTGTGCAAAGGAATGCCTGCCAGTTTTTATTGCGGCTTTCGATTTGGCTTACGCCTATGTCCGCTTGGCCGCTACCGCTGCGGGGTTTCGAGAGAAATTTTCAACGGCAGCTCGTACCAGCACTGCAGCAGCGGCTGAGCGGAAAGAGAAGCGCACCAAATCGTTCAGAAGATAAACACCGACATACGGTTGCTGAAAAGTAATTCAATGCGGGCAGTTCGGGGGTCAAGGGGCTTGCCCCTTGCGCTCTCTTGGGGTTCCAAAGGGGATATTCTCTACGGTAGAGAATACCCCCTTTCGTCGTCGCCGCGCAGGGCGCGGCACGCCCATACCTTTCGGTATGTTAAGTTCTCAGCCCGGAGGCCACGTCATGTCCCGCCCCGCGAGCACATGGAAGTGCAGGTGCGGCACGCTCTGCCCCGCCTGCTCGCCGATGTTGGAGACCACGCGGTAGCTCTCGATGCCCATTTCCTTTGTCACCTTGGCGATGACCTCAAAGATGTGCGCGACCACGGCGCTGTTCTCGGCGTTGATGCCGGAGACGGACGCGATGTGTACCTTGGGGATCACAAGGAAGTGCGTGGGAGCCTGCGGCGCGATGTCGCGGAAGGCGTAGCACAGCTCGTCCTCATAGACCTTGTTCGAGGGGATCTCCCCCGCCGCGATGGCGCAGAACAGACAATCGTTCTTCATGGTTTCGTTCTCCTTTCAAAGAAATTGATTCCGGTCGGAATGGTAATGGTAATCCGCCTCGGCCAGACGCGCGCAAAGCTCTCCCTTGTCCACATCCAGCGAGGAGCACAGCTCATCCAGGCTCTCGTACTCGTCGCGCAGACGGGCGTTGCAGAAGCTCATGAGCATCACAGGATCGTTCGGCAGCTGCATCAGCCGACCACCTTGAGCACCAGATCATCCACCGCCGCGAGCGCGTCGTCGACCTTGCTCACCTCGGTGCCGCCGCCCATGGCGCTGTCGGGCTTGCCGCCGCCCTTGCCGCCGCAGATGGGCGCGATGGCCTTGATGATGTCGCCGGCCTTGACGCCCTTGGCGACCGCATCCTTGCCGCAGACCGCCAGCAGAGTTACCTTGCCGTCGTGGACGGAGGCCAGCACGCCGACGACGCCCGGCTCCTTATCGCGCAGGAAGTCGCCGAGCTTGCGCATGGCGTTGGGGTCCATGCCGTCGCGCTGGGCGGTGATGACCTTCAGGCTGCCGACCGTCTTAGCGGCGGTCAGGAAGCTGCGCGCCTCGCCGAGGGACACCTCCTCCTTGAACTTTTCGAGCTTCGCCTTGATGTCCTTCAGCTCGCCGATCTGGGCCTCGAGCTTGCTCTCCAGCTCCGCCTGCGTGGTCTTGAGCATCTGCGCCACGCGGACGATGCGCTCCTGATTGCGGCGGATCTCGGCAAGCGTCTGCTTGCCGGTGATGGCCTCGATGCGACGCACGCCGGAGGCGACGCTGCCCTCGCTCTTGATGCGGAACAGGCCGACCTTGGCGGTGTTGTCAAGATGCGTGCCGCCGCAGAATTCCATGGACACATTGCCCATCTCGACCACGCGGACCACATCGCCGTACTTTTCGCCAAACATGGCGACGGCGCCCTTCTTCTTCGCTTCCTCGATGGGCAGCACCTCGGTCACGACGGGGATGCCTTCGAGCACGGCGTCGTTCACAAAGGCGTCGACCGCGGCGAGCTGCTCGGGCGTGATGCCCTCGAAGTGCGTGAAGTCGAAGCGCAGGCGGTCGGGCTCGACAAGGGAGCCGGCCTGATGAACGTGGTCGCCCAGGACGTGCTTGAGGGCCGCGTCGAGCAGATGGGTGGCGGTGTGCGCGCGGCGCACGCCCTTGCGGCGCTCGACGTCGATGCTCGCGGTCACGGTATCGCCGAGCTTGAAGCTGCCGGAGACGACCTTGCCGGTGTGCATATACTTTCCGCCCTTGTTCTTCTGCACGTCGGCGACTTCAAATTTTGCGTCGCCGCAGGTGATGACGCCGTGGTCGGCGACCTGACCGCCCATCTCGGCGTAGAACGGGGTCTTGTCGAGCACGACGATGCCCTCGACACCGCTCATCATCTCCTCGGCCTGCTCGCCCTCGACCACCAGCGCGACGAGCTTCGCGTCGTCGATGGAATCGTGGTCGTAGCCGACAAACTCGGTGGACGGAATGTCCTTACCGAACTCGACGCCCGCCCAGCCGAGGTCGCCGAGCGCCTTGCGCGCCTCGCGGGCGCGGGTCTTCTGCTCGGCCATCGCCTTGGCGAACGCCTCCTCGTCCACGCTCAGCCCCTCGTCCGCCGCCATCTCGCGCGTGAGGTCGATGGGGAAGCCGTAGGTGTCGTAGAGCTTGAAGGCGTCCTCGCCGGAGAACTTTGTCTCGCCCTTAGCCTTGTGCTCGGCGAGCATATCGGAGAAGATCTTCATGCCGCCGTCGATGGTCTTGGCAAAATTTTCCTCCTCGGTGCGGATGACCTTGGTGATATAGCTCTGCTTCTCGCGCAGATCCTTATACTCGCACTCATTGACCGCCACGACGGTGTCGACGATCTCATAGAGGAACGGGCGATTCACGCCGAGGAGCTTGCCGTGACGCGCCGCGCGGCGCAGCAGGCGGCGCAGGACGTAACCGCGGCCCTCGTTGCTCGGCAGCACGCCGTCGCAGATCATGAAGCTCGCGGAGCGGATGTGGTCGGTGATGATGCGCAGGGAGACGTCGCGCGCGTTGCTCTCGCCGTAGTGTGCGCCGGTGATCTCGCTGACCTTGTTGGTGATGTGCATGACGGTATCGACGTCGAACAGGGAGTTGACATTCTGGCTGACCATCGCCAGACGCTCCAGACCCATGCCGGTGTCGATGTTCTTCTGCTTGAGCTCGGTGTAGTTGCCGTGACCGTCGTTGTCGAACTGGGAAAAGACGTTGTTCCACACCTCAACATAGCGGTCGCAGTCGCAGCCGACCGTGCAGCCAGGCTTACCGCAGCCGTACTCCGCGCCGCGGTCGTAGTAAATTTCGGAGCAGGGGCCGCAGGGGCCGGAGCCATGCTCCCAGAAGTTATCCTCCTTGCCGAAGCGGAAGATGCGCTCGGCGGGGATGCCAACCTCGTCGCGCCAGATGGCGAAGGCCTCGTCGTCCGCGGGCGTGGTCTCGCTGCCGGCGAACACAGAGGGGTACAGGCGGTCCGGCTCCAGGCCGACCCACTCGGGGCTGGTGAGGAACTCCCACGACCAGGCGATCGCCTCATGCTTGAAGTAGTCGCCGAACGAGAAGTTGCCGAGCATCTCAAAGAAGGTGCCGTGGCGCGCGGTGTGACCGACGTTGTCGATATCGCCCGTGCGGATGCACTTCTGGCAGGTGCAGACGCGGCGGCGCGGCGGCTCCTCCTCGCCCTTGAACCAGGGCTTCATGGGGGTCATGCCCGCGTTGATGAGCAGGATGGACTTGTCGTTCTGCGGGATCAGGGAAAAGCTGGGCAGGCGCAGGTGGCCCTTGCTCTCAAAGAAGCGGAGGAACATCTCTCTCAGCTCGTTGAGGCCGTAAACAGGATGGGACATTGTTGATTTCTCCTTTGTATGATAAATTTTTTGTCTTATTTTTTCTTGATCTCCATTCCGATCAGCTGCATATCGGGGTCAAAGGCGATGCGGAAATAGACGCTCTTTTTCTCGTACTTTCGCCGGATGACCGCGATGGCGTGCGGCTCGTCGGTGTCCGTCACGCCGGTGACCATCGTGTCCGTCACCTCCTTCGGCTCTCCGAGGCCGTCGGTCGCCGTGTCCATCACGTCCTCCAGGGCCGAAGCGGTCGTCGCATCGCGCACATCGCTGCGCAGTTCCTCGTAGACCTCGTCGTATTCGCCGCGGATCAGCTGGTCCATCACGCCGAGTCCGGCGCTGAGGACCGCGTCCTCCTCTATTCCCTTTGGCAAGGGATTTCCCTTTACCGCGCACGCGGTACAGAGGAGCAGGAGCGCCAATGCCGCAAGCGGCAGTCCTATTTTCTTTTTCGTTTTCTTCACCTCGCTTTGTAAACACAAAAAGGCTCCGCCCCGAAATAGGGGCGAAGCCTTGCTTCACGGTACCACCCTAATTATCTCCCCCATGGGGAGCATCTTAGCCGTCCGGTAACGGGGACGAGACGTTCCGCTCCTCGCGGACGGCTCCAAAGCGGCTGCCGTGCCTCGTAGGCCGAGGGCTTTCACCAGCTCCCTCTCGCTGCGGGCTCGTCTGCACGGCTGACTTTTTCATCGCGTTTATGGAGCTATTATATCCGAATTTCTTTTTTTGTCAAGCGCCCGCTTGCAATTCCTCCGCCTTTGCCGTATACTTTTTACACTTGTGCTACCGTATTTTGAAAAGAGGGAAACCTATGAAGCGTTCCTATTCCGGCTATCTGTACATCGTTCTCTGCGCCGTCATTTTCAGCACGATGGAGGTCATGCTCAAAACCGTTCACGGCGTCTTCGCGCCCATGCAGATCACCTGCCTGCGCTTTCTTATCGGCGGTATCCTGCTCATTCCCTTTGCCCTGCGCTCGATGAAGAAAAAGGGCGCAGCCTTCACCCGCGCCGACGTCGGCTTCTTTGCGCTCACGGGCTTTCTGTGTGTGGCGTTCTCGATGGTGCTCTACCAGATGGCGGTGACCTACACCAAGGCATCCGTCGTCGCCATCATTTTCTCCTGCAATCCCATTTTCGTTACCATGCTTGCCTATTTCCTTCTGCGGGAGGAGATCCACCGCAACCACCTCATTGCCCTCGCGCTCGAGCTGCTGGCGGTTCTCATCATCATTGATCCGCTGCACGCCTCGCTCGATCCCACCGGCGCGCTGCTCGCCATTGCCTCAGCGCTGGTGTTTTCGTTCTATAGCGTGGTCGGCAAGAAGCGCACGCCGCGCTTCGGCGGCATCGCCGTCACCTGCTTCAGCTTCCTCTTCGGCTCCGTGGAGCTGCTGGCTGTCCTGCTGCTCGGCCGCACGGCGGCGGTCGGCGGACTGTTCGCCTCGCTGGGGCTGGACATTTTCGTGAATGTCCCTCTGTTCTCCGGCATCCCGCTCTCCGCGCTGCCCGCGCTCGCCTACATCTGCGCGGTCAACTCGGCGGCAGGCTACGTCTGCCACATGATGGCGCTCGAGAAGACCAGCGCGCAGGAGGCGTCTCTCATCTTCTTCCTCAAGCCGATGATCGCGCCGCTCTTCGCGTTTCTCTTCCTGCGCGAGGAGATCACGGCGAATATGCTCCTCGGCATCGTCTGCTTCCTCGTCGGCTCCGGCATTGCCATCCTGCCGGGCCTGATCGCGCAGAAAAGGTCGCAAGGGGTCTGATTTTCCAACAAAAATGCCGCTATCGTCCGATAGCGGCATTTTTTCTTTTCAATCCCTTGCGCTCAGGTCGACCGCGTGGCGCACAAAGCTCATCGCCGGCACGCTGCGCGACAGCTGCATGGTGAATACCATGCGGGGATTTCTCGGCTCGAGCAGCGTGAAGCCCTCGGCGTCGCGCATCTCGGGAACGACCATGGAGAACGGCTTGCAGTCCGGCCCCACGACCTCCACCGTGTCGCCCGCGCGGAACTTGTTGCGCAGGCTGAGCGTCGCCATGCCGTTCGCGTCGCAGCTCTCGACCACCGCCACGACCTGCCAGTCGCGGATGTAGCGGGAATTGTCGTAATACTGCCCCGGCTGACCGTAATAAAAGCCGGTCGAATAGTGGCGGTGACTGACGTGCTCGACCTCGTCGAGCCAGACCGGGTCGGGCGTCTCCCCCGCCGCGACCTCGTCGAGCACATGGCGGTAGGCCCCCGTGACGATGGCGGCGTAGTATTCGCTCTTCGCGCGGCCCTCGATCTTGATGCAGTCGATGCCCGCGTCCATGATGTCGTCCAGATGACCGATCATGCACATATCGCGGGAGTTCATGATGTACGTTCCCTTCTCATCCTCAAAGACCGGGAAGTATTCGCCCGGCCGCTTCTCCTCCATCAGGGCGTACTGATAGCGGCAGGGCTGGGCGCAGGCGCCGCGGTTGCTGTCGCGCCCCGTCATGTAGTTTGAGAGCAGGCAGCGGCCCGAATAGCTCACGCACATCGCGCCGTGGCAGAAGGTCTCCAGCTCCAGCTCGGACGGGAGCTTCGCCCGCATCTCGCGTATTTCCTGTAAAGACACTTCCCTTGCCAGCACCACGCGCTTCGCGCCCAAATCGTACCACGCCCTTGCGCACTCATAGTTGGCGATGCTCTGCTGCGTGGAGATGTGGCGCTCGCACCTCGGCGCGTACCTCCCTGCTAGCGTGAACGCGCCGAGGTCGGCTAAAATCAGCGCGTCGACGCCCAGATCGTTCAGCCGCTCCAGATGCTCGGGCAGCCGCGCGACCTCGTCGTTGCGCGGCATGGTGTTTACCGTGACGTGGACGCGCACGCCATGGTCATGCGCGAAGCGCACGGCCTCCGGCAGCTCGTCGGCGGTGAAGTTGCCCGCGAACGAGCGCATCCCGAAGCTCGTGCCCGCGAGATACACCGCGTCCGCACCGTAGAGCACCGCCATTCTCAGCTTTTCCATATCGCCCGCGGGGGCGAGCAGCTCCGGTTTCTTTCGCATAGTAGCTCCTCTCTCAAAAGCAGCATGGCCACAGGCCATGCTGCTTTTTCGGTCCTCAGCCGCCGTACTGGCTGGAGTTGACAAAGTCGACGTGCTCGCGGTAGGTTTTGAAGAAGTGATGCACGCCGTCCTTGCCGAGCGCGTAGAAATAGTAGTTCGTGTCCGCCGGCTCCAGCGCCGCGCGGATGGACGCGAGGCCCGGATTGCAGATGGGCGTGGGCGGCAGGCCCTCGTGCATACGCAGGTTGTAGGGCGTATCCTTATCGAGGTCCGCCTGCGTGAGCGGGCCGGCATAGTTCTCGCCGTTCGCGTAGCCGAGACCGTAGATGACCGCCGCGTCGATCTCGAGCTTATGGTAGGTCTCGCCGACGTTGTTGAGGCGGTTGTAGATCACGGAGGCGATGTTCGTGCGGTCCTTGCCATCCGTCTCCTTTTCAATGAGCGAGGCAATAATGAGGATCTCCTCAAGCGAATAGCCGGACTCCTCCACCTGCGTCATCAGCTCATCGTCCATGCGCTGCGAGAAGTTGTCGAGCAGGCGGCAGATGGCGTGAGACGGGTCCTCGTTGACGAAGAACTCGTAGGTGTCCGGGAAAAGATAGCCCTCGAGCTTGGCGATGCCGGACTTGCCGGAGTCGAGGAAGCTGTAGTCGAAGCTCCCGCGCTCCGCCGCGCTGAGCAGCGCATCCTCGCTGTTGACGCCGTACTTGGCCAGCAGCGAAACGATCTGCCGCACGCTGTAGCCCTCCGGGATCGTGACGGTGACGGTATCGGCGTTGATGGTCGCGTTGCGGTTGCTCATGCCCTGAATGAGCGCGTTGTAGTCCATGTCGGTGTTGAGCTCATAGGTGCCGATGCCGATCTTGTCTCCCGCGTGGCGCACCGCGCCGAAGAGCTTGAAGAACCACTTGTATTCGATCAGCCCCTCGTTTTTGAGCTTTGTCGCAATGGAGTTGACGTCGTCGTCCTTCGTGACCTCGATGGTCGCGGTGAGCGGCTCCTTATTGAACGCGCACATATCGTTCGCCAGCAGCCAGCCGACGCCCGCCAGGATCGCCGATACGGCGACCACAAAGATCAGCCAAAGCAGAAAGCGGCGCTCGCGGCCCTTGCGGCGGTTCCGCCGGCGGCGCTCCTCGCTCGCGGCGCTCTGCGCGGAATGGGGCGGACGCTCGCCGCCCTCGCGGCGGACCTGCCCGGCGTCCCATCGCGCGGTGTTGTATTTTTCCTCGTGATCCATAAGAGAACAGCACTCCTTTTCAAGAATCCTAAAAGTTTTTTCGGCGGTCAGGCCCCCATTTGCATTTTCCCGCATAGGATAAGGCAGAGCATGACAAGTGAGGTGAAACGTAAATGTGCACCAACAATGACTGCTCCTGCGTGTGGCTGATCCTGATCATCATTCTGATCCTCTTCGGCTGCGGCGGCTGTGGAAACAGCTGCGGCTGCGGGAACAACAGCAACAGCGGCTGCTGCTGTTAAGCGCGCTCGATCCTCCTGTGAAGATGGGACGCACCGCGTCCCTTTTCACACGCCGCCGCGCGGGACATGCCTCAGCCCAGCAGGGCTTTGACGCGCGCATAGACCTCCTCATGGATGTCCTCGATGCCGCGCATCCGACCATCCCGTGTGCAGTCGACGCGCTGCCAGCCGCAGCGCGCGGCGACCCCGCGCGCGTTCTCGCGGCACTCGCGCAGATAGGCGTCGTCCGCCTCATGGATATCGGCGGCGGTGTGCGTCGCCCTTTCGCGCTCGCGCATGAGCCGCTCAGTCACCTCGGTCGGAACGTCGAGATAAAAGACCAGCGACGGCTCGGGAAGCCCGAGCAGCCCGTACTCAAAGCCGAAAAGCCAGTCAAGAAATTTCTCCCGCTCGCCGTCCGGCAGCTTGGACGCCTGATGCACGGCGTTGGAGGTCGTGTAGCGGTCGGCGATGAGCAGCCCGCCCGCCTCGTAATAGCCGCCCCAGTCCTGCTTGTAGGAGGCGTAGCGGTCCACAGCGTAGAAGGTCGATGCCGCATAGGCGTTCACATCGTCGGGATGTGAGCCGAACGCGCCGCCGAGGTACAGCTCGACGAGCGCGGCGGACTTTTCGCCGTAGCGCGGGAAGTTGAGCTTGCGGCAGTCCACGCCCTCGCGTTCCAGCCGCTCAAAGAGGAGCCGGGACTGCGTGGCCTTGCCGGAGCCGTCCGTCCCCTCAAAGACAATGAGCCTTCCCTTGTTCATTTCCGCTTCTCCCCCGCCACATGGACCAGAAAGAGCGGCAGCTTCATCATGCGTCCCGCGCGGGACGGGTTTTTGATGAGCCGGTAGAACCACTCCAGATTGTGCTTGCAGTAGAATTCCGGCGCGCGCTGCGCCACGCCCGCGAACACATCCAGCGAGCCGCCGAGACCCAGCAGTAGCTTTGCGCCCGTGGCCGCGCCGTACTGCGCCATCCACTTCTCCTGCTTCGGCGCGCCGAGGCAGACGAGCGCCATGTCCGCGCCGCTCGTGCGGATCTCCGCGGCGATGACGTCGGATTCCGCGTCGGTAAAATAGCCGTCGTGCGTACCGACGATCTGCAGCCCGGGCAGCTTCTCGCAAAGGTTCTTCGCCGCCTGCTCCGCCACGCCCGGCTTCGCGCCGAAAAGATAGACCCTTTTCCCGGTCTCCGCGCAGTGCGCGAGCATCGCCGTACCGAACTCAATGCCCGGCACACGGGATTTGAGCGGCGTGCCGAGGAGCTTCGCGCCGTAGATGACGCCGATGCCGTCGGGCAGCACGAGGTCCGCGCCGTTCACGGCCGCCATCGCCTCCGCGTCCGCGCGGCAGGTCTCCACGATCTCGGGATTCGGCGTCACCACATAGTGCGCGCCCTCACCCGCAAGCAGCTCGCAGCCGCGCGCGACCGCCTCGGTCATGGTGAGATTGTCAAAGCCAACGCCTAAAATATCAATACGCATCGTATCGCCTCATTGTCTCATTTGTGGTAATTCGCCTTAGTATACCACGCTTGTCCCGCCGCGTGCAACACAAAAGCAAAAAGTTTCCGAAATCTTCAAAAAGAAAGGCTCCCCGAGATCGGGAAGCCTTCTTTTTTACCGGTCCATGATCTCCAGTCCCGCTGTATCGTAGAGCACGCGGGCATGGTTGCGCCGCAGCAGCTCGCGCGAGAGCACATTCCCGGTGGTCTTATCCACCATCGTCCGATACACCTCGCCGCAGCGGTAGACAACGCCGTCCTCACGCACGAAGCGCTCGTTCTCCGCCGCGATGTGGTATTTGACCGCGAGCGGCACATCCGTGCGCAGCTCGCCGCACAGATGCGTGGGCGTCGTATGGACGAGAAGCTGGTACGTCTGCTCCGTGTCGTTGCGGAAGCGATAGTCGAGGTAGTTATAGAAGATGGACGTGCCTGTGCCAAACGGCACCTGACGGCCGAAGTCCGGAAAGAGGTCAAACTGGTCGTGGTGGTGCTGCTCCGTGATGGTCAGGGGCGCGTGGAGCACCATCCAATGGATCAGGTTGCTGAACTGGCACATCCCACCGCCGACGGCTTCGCCGGTCTGCGCGTTGGCAATGACCATACCGGTGCGGTAGCCGTTCGCGGCGCTGGGCCGCCCGACAAGGTGCCAGAACGAAAACGTCTCGCCCGGGCGTATGAGAATGCCGTTGATCTTCGGTGCGGCCAGCGCGAGGTTGACGGCCTTGTTGTCCTGCAAAACCGGATCGACCCTGCCGAGCGTGCGGCGGATAAGCGAATTGTGCCGGCAGACGAGCGCGGGAAGCGGTGCCTCCAGGCGCAGCTTCGGAAAGCGCTCCGCGGGAAATCCGTCGCGCAGCGTGCGGAGTGCACAGCTTTTTTCGACCGAGATGCGGTACGCGAGCGGCGAAAGCTCGCAGAACAGTCTTCGGTGCATGATGCTCTTACCTCTCTTCTCTCTTTCTTACCAGCTGCCGTTGCCGAGGATCTCGCCGTACCAGCCGTGCACCACGCCGTAAAGCGAGGTCCCCTCGACCGGCACGATAGAGCCGTCGCCCAGTCCCGCGCCGCTCGCCATATAACGGCCGAGCAATGAGCCGTCGCTCCGGCAGTAGGAAATGAGGTTGGAGTCCTCGTAGACCTCCAGATAGCAGCCGTCGGAAACGGTCAAGCGGATCGCCTTGTCTCCGCCCGCGTACACAGCATCCTCCCACGGTGTGTAGGTATATTGGCCCAGCGGGCAGGGCCCACCCGAGATGGCAAAGTCGTTTCGGCAGCTCCCCAGCTCTCTTGCTCCGCTGAGCAGGGTCAGCTCCACGCCCGTGTTGTGCGCCAGACAGTCGATCTCATATTGGAACCTCTGCTCCGTCGTCCAGCGCAGGCTCTCGTCCGGCGTAAAGCTCGTGAGCGCGGCGCGCAGCAGCGCCTTGTCCTCTGCCGATGTAACGCCGTTCACCGAGTAACAGGAGAGCACATAGCAGTGATCGTCGTCGATCGGGACAAAATACAGCTCCTCATGCGCGTAACCGTATGCGGCATCATAGCCGCCCCCAACATTATAATAATAGTCCAGCGGCGCACTCAGGTCGGTCTCAAAGCGCCACGCGCCGATGGAGGCGTAGTACGCCTTGATGTCCTCCATGCTGCCGTCCGCTCTTGTGACCTCAAAGTATGTGCTTCCATCCGTGTCCACGCCGGAGAGAGGCTTCCATTGCATCCATTGCGGCGTGAATAGCCAGTCGGTCGGCACATAGACGGACCAGCCGTCGCCCTCGTAGCGGTGGAACGCAGCCGTCTTCCTGACCGCGCTGCCGGTTCCGTCCGTATAGGTCAGCGTGACCCTGCGCAGATAGCGCGGATAGTCGGTCTCGTCAAGCGCAAGGTGGTCGGCGCACCAATCGTAGAGTGCCTCGCGGTAGTACGTCCTGCTGGAATCGTTTATGTAGTCCTTTACCATCCCCCACGTTCCGGTGTACAGAATGCGATAGCCGTCCGCGTTCACAAGCACAACGAGCACATCGTACTGCCTGTTGTCGTACCAGCCATCGCCTATGCTGTACCAATCTCCCCGATCTGCCAGCGAAAGGCTTTCCTCGTCCGCAAAGCGCACCGCGTAATCGTAGCACCACAGCTCGGGTCTGCCGTCCAGCTCCGGGAAAACGCCGTCCAGCACGGCAGCGCGCTCCAGCTCGGTCGCCCGCACGTCGCTCACCGCGGCGACAGCCGCGCCGCCGGGCGGCTGCGGGAACAGGGCAACGCCGCTCTCGCGGACCGCGTTGGCGCGGTCGAGGGCATAGTCCTCCATCGTGGGCCAGACGTCCGCGTCCTTCGTTTTCTCATCTGTGCCGCTCTGCCATGCGATCAGCAGCGCGGAAGCGGCCACGACCGCGACGGCGAGCGCCGTGAGCCACAGCCCGCGCCTTTTCTTTCCGCCGAGCACATTCGCAAGCCGGCGCTTGAGCCGCTCCGCCGTGCTGCCGAAGCTCGTCGTCATTGGCACCGGCGCGATCTTCGCCTGCACCGCCGCGAGCAGCGTTTCGCCGTAGGTGGTTCTTTCCGCGTGCGTCATGCCCTCGGTCGCCCTGCTGTCGCAGGCAAGCTCCACATCCTCGTCCGCCTGCCGCAGCATCCAATAGACGAGCGGGTCGAACCAGTGGACGGCGTTCGCCGCCGTCAGCACGAGCTTATAGGCAAGGTCGTGCCGCTTGAGGTGGCAAAGCTCGTGGCGCAGAATGAAGCGCAGCGCGGCGGGCTCGTAGTCCTCGTGCGGCAGAAGCAGAACGGGATGAAATAGTCCGGTCATCATCGGCGTTCCCACCGCCTCGCAGAGAAGGAGCCGCGGCTGCTTCACGCCAAGAGCGGCACTTTCGTCTGCGAGCAGCCGCGCGTAGTCGCTCCGTGTCGTCTCGTACCGCCAGCGGCGCACAAGGCGGCAGAACTTCTTGTATTTTACGATCTGTAAAGCGATATAGCCTGTCATGCCAGACGTCCAAAGGAGGAACAGCAGCCCTGTGAGCGGAATGTTTTTCGCGCTGTTGTCCGGCGCGGTCCCATAGGCCTCCTCGAATGTGACCGGCGGGTCGGCCGGCAGCGGGCTCGTATTCTCCGCGCCGCTAAGGACCGTTTCCTGCCGGCGCGGCAGCTCGTCGGTCCGCACCACGCTCGGCCCGCGCTGCGCGGAAAGGAGCAGTGTGCGCTCCGCCGGCGGCTCCACCCGCACCGGCGCGTTCGGCGCCGACCAGTCCACCGGCAGCAGCAGAAAGACCGCCAGCGCCAGCCACAGCGCGCAGCGTGACCGCGCGCCGTAGCGCTCCCGCCAAAGCGGCTTTGTGATCGCGGCCAATGCGAGAACGGCAGCCGCGAGCAGCGAATGCTTGCAAAGCGTCAGCAAAAAGGGTGTCATCTCACTCCCCCACCTTTCCGCTCATTTCATCCAGATAGCGCCGCAGCTCGTCGATCTCGCTCTGCGCGAGCGGCTTTTCCGCCGTCAGCGCCGCCACAAAGCTGCCCAGCGAGCCGCCGTAGAGCCGCTGCAGGACGCTTCGGCTGTCGAACTCGCGGTACTTCTCCTGCGAAACGAGCGGCGTATAGAAGTTGCTGCGTCCCTCGCGGCGCGCGCTCAGATAGCCCTTGTCGCACAAGCGCGTGAGGTAGGTGTTGATGGTGTTGACGCTCCAGCCGTGGGACGCCAGCGCGCCCTCGATGTCGCCGCGGCTGACCTCCCCGCCGTGCGCCCAGACCGCCTGCATCACGCTCAGCTCGGCGTCCGGCAAACGTTTCCTGCCGTCCATGCAAAAGCCCTCCTGATTTTACTACAAAAGTCGTTCTCTTATTTATACTACGTTCGTCGTAATTTGTCAAGCACCCGATTTGACGGAAAATTGGCGCGGCTCTTATCCTCTCCGCCGCATTTTATCCGGTGTAAAAAAGTTGAAAAAAGGTCTTGACAGCCGCCCTCCCCTATGCTATACTCTCCATTGTTCCGAGCGCGAAAGCCTTGAACCGATGGGGGTTTAGCTCAGCTGGGAGAGCGCTTGACTGGCAGTCAAGAGGTCAGCGGTTCGATCCCGCTAATCTCCACCACGAAAAACCTTGAAGCCGCAATGGTTTCAAGGTTTTTTCATGTCTATGGCAAATTGCACAAAGCTGTTTTTGTGTTGAATTTGTGTTGAATTACAAATTCTTTGCAATTTCTTTTATTAGTGGTAGATGCCTTGTCACGCCCCGCCGATGTCGACCGCCTTGGTGCCATCCTAAAAAATCCTATCTGCATTGTCTGATAGGAAAGGCGGGCCGTTATCCCATAGAATATCATAATACACCTCATATATTCCTCAGCCCTAATTCCCTGTTCGTAACAGCCCTTCGTCTTGACATCCGCTGCATTTCTGCTCCGCCGCCAGAGAATTGTAGTGGTCGTGTGCGTTGGAATGGTTCATCAGCTCGCAGCCGCTGTCTACGATGGCCTTGGCCTGCTCCGGATACTGGTCTGCCCAGTTGCCGACCACGAAAAAGGTCGCCTTGACGCCGTAGTCCGCGAGTACATCCAGGATCTTCTGCGTGTTGTCCGCCCCCCATGCGGCATCAAAGGAAATGCTGCACACCTTCTGATCGCGTTCCACGCAGTAGATGGGCAGCTGGCGCGTCGCAACTGACGCCCGCACGGCAGCGGGCGCATTCACAGCACCGAAAATGGCTGCCGCAGCCAGCAGCGCAGCGCCAACTGTCAGTGTTTTGCGCCGCAGGACAAGAAGTCGCGGCCGCGGCGCCTCCCTCTTCCCGCGCTTCTCTCTCCGCTTAAAATACAAAAACTTCCGCATATCCTCCCCATTTTATTTTGGTAGAGGGTATGCGATAATTTTTTCTTTCATGCCGTGGACACTGTGTACCTCATTCGGATTTTTCAAGCTCGGTTCTCCATTTGAGTGCGGAATGGCCCCGTCTCCGCAGGTGCCGCAGTCCTTTTTGCACCGCTTTGCGCTATATTGTTTAATTTCTGTCATTGACAAGGTGAATATTTTTGTATATAGTAATAAGACACCCTGGCAATACATCGTAAAAATGAAATTGGAGGTTCCGCATGAAAAGATTCCTGAGTATCCTGCTCGCTCTGGTCATGGTGCTTTCGCTCGTGGCCTGCGGCGACAAGAAGACCCCTGACACGCCCGACACCCCCGACACTCCCGACACTCCCGACAAGCAGGAGGAGACCATCCACATCGGTATCGTGACCGGTTCCGTTTCTCAGTCTGAGGACGACCGCCGCGGCGCCGAGGCCTTCCAGCAGCTCTACGGTGAGGAGAACGTCACCCTCGTGACCTATCCCGATAACTTCACCGAAGAGCTGGAGACCACCATCCAGTGCATCGTCAACCTGTCCGACGACCCCGACATGAAGGCGATCATCGTCAACCAGTCTGTCCCCGGCACGACCGAAGCCTTCCGTAAGATCAAGGAGCGTCGCCCCGACATCCTCTGCATCGCCGGTGAGGCGCATGAGGACCTGCCCGAGATCGGCTCTGCTGCCGACCTCGTGTGCAACAACGACTTCGTTGCCCGCGGCTACCTCATCATCCGCACCGCGCACGAGCTTGACTGCGACACCTTTGTTCATATCTCCTTCCCGCGCCACCTCGCTTACGAGACCATGAGCCGTCGTATCGCCGTCATGAAGGCGGCCTGCGAGGAGTTCGGCATGAAGTTCGAGATGGAGACCGCTCCCGACCCCACCTCTGACGTCGGCGTTGCCGGTGCGCAGGCTTACATCCTTGAGAAGGTTCCCGAGTGGGCGAGCAAGTACGGCGAGAAGGCCGCTTACTTCTGCACCAACGACGCGCATACCGAGCCTCTGCTCAAGCAGCTGCTCGAGTACGGCGGCTACTTCATTGAGGCCGACCTGCCCTCCCCGCTGATGGGCTATCCCGGCGCTCTGGGCATCGACCTGACCGCTGAGGCGGGCGACTTCCAGAAGATCCTTGCCAAGGTCGAGGCCGCCATCTGCGAAAAGGGCGGCGCGGGCCGCTTCGGCACCTGGGCGTACTCCTACGGCTACGTCACCTCCGCCGGCCTTGCCCAGCACGCCATGAACGTCATCAAGGGCGAGAGCGAGCTTGCCGACATCGACGATATCGCCAAGGCCTATCACCAGTTCTCCCCCGACGCCTCCTGGAACGGCTCCAACTACACCAACGCCACCACCGGCGTCAAGGCCGACAACACCTTCCTGGTCTATCAGGATACCTACATCATGGGCGATCCGGGCTGGTTCATGCACGCCACCGAGGTCGAGGTCCCCGAAAAGTACTTCACCGTTAAGTAAGCCTTCGGCTCACTGACGAACATCAAAAAAACAGGGGGGAGGAGAATCCTCCCCCCTGCTTCTTTTAGGTAGGGTATAGCTTATGGAAAATAACAACGCTCCTCTGTTGGAGATGCGCAGCATCAAAAAGGACTTCTTCGGCAATCAGGTCCTCACGGATATCAGCTTTACGCTCCGCGAGGGCGAGGTGCTCGGGCTTGTCGGTGAAAACGGCGCGGGCAAGAGCACGCTGATGAAGATCCTCTTCGGTATGGACGTCATCCGCGAGACCGGCGGGTACGGCGGAGATGTTCTCATCAACGGTGAAAAGGTCACCTTCAACACCCCCTTTGACGCACTGGCAGCCGGTATCGGCATGGTGCATCAGGAATTTTCTCTCATTCCCGGCTTTACGGCGACGGAGAACATTCTGCTCAACCGTGAGCCCCAGAAGAAAAATGTCATCTCCGAGGTGTTCGGCAGCCGCCTGAACACGCTCGATTATAAGGAGATGGACCGCAGTGCAGCGGCAGCCATTGAAAAAATGGGCGTCCACATCGACGCCAACATGGTCATCAGCGATATGCCGGTCGGCCATAAGCAGTTCACCGAGATCGCGCGCGAGCTGAGCAAGGAGCATCTCAAGCTGCTTATTCTCGACGAGCCGACCGCCGTTCTGACGGAAAAGGAAGCCGCGGCGCTGCTCGATTCCATCCGCAGCATGTCGGCGCGCGGCATCGCGGTCATCTTCATCACGCACCGCCTGCAGGAGATCCTTGATGTTTGCAACAAGGTCATCGTCATGCGCGACGGCCATGTGGTGAAGGATACCCCGGCGAAGGAAACGAACGTTTCTGACATCACAAGGTGGATGGTCGGCCGCAGCGTAGAGCTCTCCGCTGCACAGGATGTAGTCGATCACTCCGGCGCCAGGACCATCATGTCCATCCGCAAGCTCTGGGTAGATATGCCCGGTGAGATCGTGCGCAACGTCGACCTCGATATCCGCGAGGGCGAGATCCTCGGCATCGGCGGCCTCGCCGGTCAAGGCAAGCTCGGCATTCCGAACGGCGTTATGGGCCTTTATGAGGCGGGCGGCACCGTCGAGTTCGACGGCAAGCCCATTCCGCTCAACGCTCCTCGCCGCTGTCTCGACGCGCAGCTTGCCTTTGTGTCGGAGGACCGCCGCGGCGTGGGACTGCTGCTTGACGAGTCCTTGGAGTGGAATGTCGCCTTCCCCGCCATGCAGATCCACAACAAATTCCTCAAGGACTTCCTCGGCGGGCTTGTGAAATGGCGCGATGAAAAGGCCATCCGCGCCGTGACCGACCGTTACATCGACGAGCTGAAGATCAAGTGCACCAGCTCGAAGCAGAAGGCCAAGGAGCTCTCCGGCGGCAACCAGCAGAAGGTTTGCCTTGCCAAGGCATTTGCGCTCGAGCCGAAGTTCCTCTTTGTCTCCGAGCCGACCCGCGGCATCGACGTCGGCGCGAAATCCCTCGTGCTCGACGCGCTCAAGAGGTTCAACCGCGAGAGCGGAATCACCGTTGTGATGATCTCATCTGAGCTGGAGGAGCTGCGCATGACCTGCGACCGCATCGCCATCGTCTCCGGCGGCCGGATCGCCGGCATCCTGCCGGCGACCGAATCCTCTGAGGCGTTCGGTATGCTGATGGTCAGTCAGGTCAAATAAGGAGGGCAGATATGGATAATACAACAAACAGCCTTGCCGAAAAGAGCAGGCTCCGCCAAATGATCGACAGCTACGGCGTCCCCCGCATGATCATCACCGGCTTTCTGCTGCTGATGTTCGTGCTCGTGCCGTTCGCGGGCGTGGACTTCGCAACGCAGATCAGCAACGTTATCAACCGCTTTAGCTGGAACGCCATCATGGTGCTGGCAATGGTCCCGATGGTCCACTCCGGCTGCGGCCTCAACTTCGGCCTGCCGCTCGGTATCATCTCGGGCCTTCTGGGCGCGACGCTGTCCATCGAGCTTGGCTTCACGGGTCCGATGAGCTTCGTCATGGCCATCGTCATCGCAACGCCGTTCGCGCTGCTGCTCGGCGGCGGCTACGGCTGGCTGCTCAACAAGATCAAGGGCGGCGAGATGATGGTCGCGACCTACGTCGGCTTCTCCTCCGTCTCCTTCATGTGCATGATGTGGCTGCTGCTGCCGTACAAGAAGCCCGAGATGGTGTGGGGCTTCTCCGGCTCCGGCCTTCGTACCACCATCTCCCTCGAGGGCTTCTATGACCGCGTGCTGGCGGACATTCTCTCCATCGACCTCAACCGCTTCGGCATCAACCTCGTCATTCCGACCGGCAGTCTGATCTTCTTCGCGATCCTTGCTTTCCTAATGTGGGCATTCCTGCACACCAAGACCGGAACCGCGATGACCGCCGTAGGCTCCAACCCTTCCTTTGCCAAGGCAGCGGGCGTCAGCATCGACAAGATGCGCCTCATTTCCGTCGTCCTTTCCACCTGGCTGGGCGCGGTCGGCATCCTCGTCTATGAGCAGGGGTTCGGCTTCATCCAGATCTACACCGCCCCGCTCAAGATGGCATTCCCGGCGGTCGCCGCCATCCTCATCGGCGGCGCGAGCGTCAACAAGGCGAGCATCGCCAATGTCATCATCGGCACGTTCCTCTATCAGGGTCTTGTCACCATGACACCGACGGTCATCAACTCCTTGATCCACCTTGACATCAGCGAGATCATTCGTATCATCGTCTCCAACGGCATGATCGTCTACGCGCTGACCCGTAAGATGGGAGGGAAGAAGTAAGTATGAAAAAGATCAACAACAATCTTCCTCGCGGCGGCGCCGAATGGGGCCGCGCGCTGCGCAGGTTCCTGAGCGACAACATCGTGCCCATCATGTTCGTTCTGATCTGCGCCTACTGCATCCCGCGCGCGGACCTCTCGTGGAACTATCTGCTCAATGAGGGCATGACCCGTCTGGGCCGCAACGCTTTCCTCATCCTGAGCCTGCTCATCCCCGTTATGGCGGGCATGGGTATGAACTTCGGCATGACGCTCGGCGCGATGGCAGGCCAGATCGGATTGATCTTTGCCGCCGACTGGCAGGTCTGGGGCATCCCCGGACTGATCCTCGCGGCGATCATCTCCATTCCCATCTCCGTTCTGCTCGGCATCATGATCGGCAAGCTCCTCAACCGCGCCAAGGGCCGCGAGATGATCACGAGCTACATGATCGCCTTCGCCATGGACGGTGTGTACCAGTTCTTTGTGCTCTTTATGATGGGTCCCGTCATTCCCATCATCCACAATACGCTCAAGCTCCCGCGCGGCTACGGCATCCGTAATACGGTGAGCCTGCTGAATATGCGCCAGAGCTTGGATAACCTGCTGGCGGTCAGCGTCGGCGGCGTGAAGATCCCCGTGCTCACGCTCATTATCATTGCCGCCGCCTGCCTCTTTATTCTCTGGTTCCGCCGCACCAAGCTCGGTCAGGATATGCGCGCGGTCGGTCAGGATATGGAGGTCGCGCGCGACGCGGGCATCAATGTCGAGCGTACCCGCGTGATCTCTATGGTCATCTCCACCGTGTTCGCGGGCTTCGGCATGATCATTTATTTGCAGAACGTCGGCAATTTCCCCACCTATACCGCCCATACCCAGATCGGTATGTTCTCCATCGCGGCGCTGCTCGTCGGCGGTGCGAGCGTGGAGAAGGCGAGCATCAAGAACGTGTTCCTCGGCGTTATCCTGTTCCACACCATGTTCATTGTGGCGCCGCGCACCGGCACGGTCATCACCGGCGACTCGATGATCGGCGAATACTTCCGCGTGTTTGTGTCCTACGCGGTCATCACCATCGCGTTGGTCATGTATGAGGCGAAGAAGCGCAAGGCTAAGAGCGCGGCTGGCTTGCAGCTTGCAGCCGACCAGCTGGCAGAAGAGGAGGCGAAGGCAAAATGAAGAATAAGACCTCCAATCGCAGACTGATCTTCCAGCTCGCGGCAGTCGTCGTGCTCATTGTCATCGCCTATGCCATGACGATCGTCGGCCGCGGCCACACCGTGTATCTCGACAACAAGAAGTTAGAGTACAACGGAAAGACCTACGACACGCCGTACAAGGTCGTCGTCCTTGTGGACGGCGAGCAGGTCGCCAAGCTCTATGACCGCGAGCGCGGCAGCGCGACCTGCATCGGCCAGAAGTTCACGGTGACGCTCGAGATCACCGAGAAGAAGGGCGGCAGCGAGACGACGCAGACCTACACGATCCCCCTGCCCAAGAATATGGACGGCATCATCATCAACCTGCCCGCCTACCTCGCGGGACTGGGGGAGGATGCCTATCTGACGGAGTTCATCCCGTCGCCCGACGCGGAGATCGTCGAGGAGGACACCCCCTCCGGCGACGACTTCGGCATGGACGATATGACGATGGACGAGGTACCTGTCGGCTAACCGAACAATCACCACACAGCCCATGCGAAACGCATGGGCTGTGTGCGCACTGAAAAGGAGGAAGGCAGCATGGCTGTATTGAACGGGCTGAAGCCCGAGAAGGTATTTGAATATTTTGAGAAGCTCTGCTCCGTGCCGCACGGCAGCGGCAACACGAAGATCATCAGCGACCTGTGCGTGGGCTTTGCCAAGGAGCTTGGGCTGAGGTACCGCCAAGAGGCGTGCAACAACCTTATCATCTGGAAGGACGGCTCCGTGGGCTATGAGCAGTCCGAGCCGATCATTTTACAAGGTCACATCGACATGGTCTGCGCCAAGACGGACGAGTGCGCGAAGGACATGGCGGCGGAGGGTCTTGACCTGCGCACGGACGGCGAGTGGGTCTGGGCGGATCAGACCTCGCTCGGCGGCGACAACGGCATCGCCGTGGCGATGATCCTCGCCATCCTTGCCGACGATACGCTCCCCCATCCGCCGCTTGAGGCGGTTTTCACCGTCGATGAGGAGGTCGGTATGGACGGCGCGTTTGCGCTCGACTGCTCCGACCTCAAGGGCAGAAAGCTCCTGAATCTCGACTCCGAGGAGGAGGGCATCTTCACGGTGTCCTGCGCAGGCGGTATGCGCGCGGATTGCACGCTTCCCGGCAAGCGCGAGCCGCTCGGCGGCGAGAGCTGCTACGCCGTGACGCTCTCCGGCTTGCAGGGCGGCCATTCCGGCGGCGACATTGACAAGGGCCGCGGCAGCGCGAACGCGCTGATGGGCCGCGTGCTCTATTCCGCGATGGAGCAGCTCTCGGGCCTGCGCCTCGCGGCAATACAGGGCGGCAGGTTCGACAACGTGATCTGCTCGCGCTGTGACGCGGTCATCGCCGTCCCCGCGGGGAAGGAGGCGGACCTCGAGCAGTTCATCCGCGGCTTTGACGCGACGCTCAAAAATGAGTACGCCGGCTGCGACGCGGGCGTGACGCTCGAATGTGCCAAGACCGAGGCGGCGTCCGCCGTCAGCGCGGAGACCACCTCCGTCATGCTCCACACGCTCCTTGCGCTGCCGCAGGGCGTGGAGGAGATGAGCGCGGACTTCCCCGGTCTGGTGCAGACCTCCCTCAACCTCGGCGTGATGCATTTGACGGAGGACGGACTGCATTTCTCCTACTCCATCCGCTCCTGCATTGCCTCGCAGAAGGCGATGCTTGCTCAGCGCGTCCACGCCATCGTGGAGTTTGCGGGCGGCACGGTCTCCGAGCGCGGCAATTATCCCGGCTGGCAGTACGAACGCGATTCCAAGCTCCGCGAGCTGGTGCTTGGCGTCTACCGCGACCTCACCGGCGCGGAGGCCAAGCTCGAGGCGACGCACGGCGGACTGGAGTGCGGGATCTTCATTGAGAAGATTCCCGATCTCGACGCCATCTCCCTCGGGCCCGAGCTGCACGACGTTCATTCCGTGCGCGAGCGGCTGAGCGTACCCTCCACCGAGCGCGTCTACGAGCTGGTGTGCGAGGTCCTGCGCCGCAGCAGGTAAGCCGAAAACCCTGCGGGTATAAATAATCTCCACCACGAAAAACCTTGAAACCGTATGGTTTCAAGGTTTTTTGCATATGGTTTACAGTATACAGCAAAAGCGGCAGAGCCAAAAGGCTCTGCCGCTTTGTCGCATCTTAAAAGGGAAAATCCGCTCTGCCGTCGGCGCACCGGAGGGCCGGCCCGCAGGGCTTCATTCGGAAAGGAGCATACGGTCGTTATCGAGCGTCCTGCCCGTGCCCGCGCGGAAGCGCTCGATGAGGTCCTCCACCGTCATGCCGGCGCGTTCCGCTCCCGCGACGTCGAGCACGATTCCGCCGTCCGCCATCATCAGCGTGCGGTTGCCGAGCGTGAGAGCCTGCGTCATGTTGTGCGTCACCATCAGGCAGGTGATGTGATGCTCCGCCACCACGCGCTGCGTGAGCGCGAGCACCTTTTCCGCCGTGCCCGGGTCGAGCGCCGCCGTGTGCTCGTCGAGCAGCAGCAGCTCCGGCGGCACCATCGTCGCCATCAAAAGCGTCAGCGCCTGCCGCTGACCGCCCGAGAGCAGGCCGACGGGCTGGCCCAGCCGGTCCTCCAGCCCCATGTCGAGCTGCGCGAGCTGGGCGCGGAAGAGCTCGCGGTCCTTGGCCGTGATGCGGCTGAACGGATTGCCGTGCGCCGCGCGCAGATACGCGAGGGCAAGGTTTTCCTCGATGCTCATGTGCGGCGCGGTGCCGCGCAGCGGGTCCTGAAACAGCCGCCCGATGACGCGGCTGCGGTCATGCTCGCGTGTAAAGGTAATGTCCTTGCCATTCAGCAGAATACGGCCCTCGTCCACATAAAAGCTGCCTGCGATGGCGTTGAAAAGCGTGGACTTGCCCGCGCCGTTCGAGCCGATAACGGTGACGAAATCACCCTTGTCCAAATGGAGCGACAGGTCGGTGACGGCGCGCTTTTCGTTCACCGTTCCGACGTTGAAGGTCTTGGAGATGTGTTGAATGTCCAGCATATCAGTTGCCCCCCTTCCCTTTTGCCGCGGCCTTGCGGCGCTGGAACGCCGCCCACCTTTGGATGCTCGGCGCGGCGATGGCCAGCGCCACGATGATCGCCGTGAGCAGCTTCAGGCACTCCACCGGCACGATCTTCGTGTAGAACACGACCGCGTAGATGAAGCGGTAGATCAGCGAGCCGATGAGCGCGGCGAGCACACCGCGCGTCATGCTGCGGCGGCCGAGCACCGTTTCACCGATGATGAGGCAGGCAAGGCCGATGACGACGATGCCGGTGCCGGAGTTGATGTCCACGGTCTTCTGATACTGGCCCACCATCGCGCCGGCAAGGCCGGTCATGGCATTGGCAAGGCAGAGGCCGACGGAGATGGTGAACGCGGGATTCAGCGACGACGCGCGCACCATGTCGGGATTATCGCCCGTCGCGCGGAGCGACAGGCCGAGATGCGTGCCGAGGAAAGCGCGCAGCAGCACCGCCGCAAGTCCGGTAACGATGACCGCAAGCAGCAGCTCATACCATGTCCCGCCGATGCCGGCATCGCGCAGAAGGGTAAACACGGTATCCGAGCCGAGCAGGCTCTGGTTGGCCTTCCATCCCATCGCCATGAGGTTCACGGTGTAAAGTCCCGTATTCGTCACGATGCCCGCGAGGATGCTCGGCACGCCGAGGTTTGTCTGCAAAAAGGCGGTGACGAGTCCCGCGCACGCGCCGGCGAGCATCGCCGCGGGGATGGCGAGGAACGGATGTCCCGCCGCCGTCAGGCTGACGGAAACCGCCGCGCCGAGAACGAAGCAGCCGTCCGTCGTGAGGTCGGCAATGTCAAGGATGCGGTAGCTCAGAAACAGCGCCAGCGCGACCGGCGCGTACAAAAAGCCCAGCTCCAGGGCGGTCTGCGTGATGATGAGCATGGGGTCGCTCTCCTTTCAGGCTTCGGCCCTCCGACCTTCGTCGGAGGGCTTCCGCGTTGTTGTTTCGGTTCAGTCCTTGGTGGTGGTCACTTCCACGACGGTGCCCATGCTGTCGAAGCAGGAATACTCGGCCTGCTTGCCGATCATAGCCGCGGTATCGGTGTTGACGGTGATGATGCCGCCGTCCATGAGGTAGTAGTCCTCCATGCCGTCCATACCCTCGGTGATGGCCTTGTAGGCGAGGTCAGCGGTCTTGGCGCCGAGGTCGGTGTAGTTCACGCCGCAGGTGGCGTAGGCGCCGTTGCGGACGAAGGAATCCGCGCCGGTGTAGTGCGGGATGCCGTTGATGGCAAGGTCCTCGGCGATGGCCATTTCCGCTGCCATGATGACGTTGTCGGTCGGGGTGAACACGGCGTCCACACCGGCGGCGATGAGCGCGGAGGCTGCGGCGACGACCTCATCGTTGGTGTTCGCGGTCTGCTCGACGTACTCGATGCCCTTTGCGTCGAGGTAAGCCTTGGCGTCCGCGATGGGCTTGGTGGAGTTCGGCTCATTGAGGGAGTAGAGCAGGCCGACCTTGGCGACATCGGGGTTCTGGGCCAACATCATGTCCATGATGAACTCGGTGTTGAGCGCGTCGCTCGTGCCGGTCACATAGTCGATGCCGGTGAGCTTCGCGGTCTCAGGGTCGGAAACTGCGGCGTAGACCACAGGAGTCTTCGCGTCCTCGGCGGAGAGCGCGGCGATCTGCGCGGCAGTGGTGGCGATGGGAACGATGGCGTCCACGCCGTCGGCGATGGCCTGATCGGCAAGCTGCTTGAGAATGGTCTGGTCGCCCTGGCCGGAGGTGATCTCGTACTCGATCTTCACACCCTCCGTCTGCGCAAGCTGATCCAGCTCGGCAGCGACGGCGTTTGCGATCTCGTCGAGCGAGGCGTGGTCGAGCTGCTTGATGATCGCAACACGGAAGCTGCGGGGCGTACTGCCGTCCGTCCCGCTGTCCGGCTTGGGATCCTTTGCGCCGCAGGCGGCGAGGGACAGCGTCATCGCGCCGGCAAGAACGAGGGTCAGAAGCTTTTTCATCATGTTGTTTTTCATTTTGGTTTTCCTCCAATATATTTGATTTTGGGCGGCAGATGAAGCTCTGTCTTGCCGGAACAGAGCGGGGAAAAAGAAAAAGACCTTCATCCCACCTACATGGGACAAAAGTCGTTGAACTTCTGCGATACCACCCAAATTGACGTTATCAAACGCCCGCTCGCTTACGCGCACCATCATACGCGCCCCGATGGATAACGGGTGGGATACCCGTCGGTCTCTACTCGGCTTTCGCCTTTTGATCCGCCCTCCGAAGTCCATTCACCGACCGTCCGCCGCCCCGATCACACCATCCGGGACTCTCTGAAGGCTTGCCTGCATCGGCTACTTCTCTCCGTCATTGGTTTTTACTGCTTTAACTTGTTGTAGCGTATTATAGCACGCGCGCTTCCATTGTCAAGCCCCTTTCCGCAAAATTTTTTCTTCTCTCCGTTTTGCGCAAAAGGTCTCCCGCCTCCCCCGCGCAAAGTCGGCAGAATAGGCAAAAGCCCACGGCCCTTTGACCGTCGGCTTTTTGCCCCGCGCCGCGGAGGCTGCGCGCCGTCTCCGTCAGAAGCGCAGATTTGTATCCTTCACAAAGTTCTGCACGCCGTAGAGCACCAGCGCGTCGGTGATGCCGTTTTCTCTGGCGTACTCCGCCACATCCCCCTTGAAAAAGCGCAGGTCGAGGACATGGACTTCCGCATAGTCCTCCACGGGAAATTGGGAAAAGGTGTTGCCGTAGGAGTCTTTAATAAGCAGGAGCTTGCCGTTCTTGCCGCTGCCCTCAATGACGGTCTGTGCCTGGTTGGAGTTCAGAAACACAGCGTACTGGTCGCTGCCGGACAGATACTTGCGCTCGTAAATACTTTCTGTTTCATACTGGTCATTGTTATAGGAAACATGGCGGGTTGGATGCTGATACCATGCGGTGATCTCCTCAGCGGGGACGGAGGGCAGCGGGACTTTATTCCAAGTCGTGCCGTGGAAATTATCGCAGAGAATTTCCTGCGTCCATTCGTCCGCATTCGGTTCAATGTCCCGCCACGCACAATAGGCATAGTAGGCCCCGAGGCTCGTCCAATGGTGATCGGTACGGTAGTAGATGTTCTCGCTGCTATGAGCAGCGAGAACAGAAAGCACGTCTGTTGTGTCAACGCCCGCATCGGTCAGCACTTGCAGAATAGCGGCGTAGTCCGCCACGGGCGCATAGGCAGGAAGTTTATCCGTCAGCACTTGTGCCGCCATAGGGACAAGGATCGTATTCATAGAAACGCCCTCTGCTGCCAGTTTTTCCTGTAAATCAGCAAGGGCAGCTGCGTTGGCGGCAAGCTGCTTTTTACTATAAGATGTAAACTTGTCCATCAGGTACTGATCTTTGCAGAGATAGACGCCGCTGCTTTCCCGTTTGCCGACGGCCAGTTCCATGTAGGTTTTCATCGTGACCCAACCGTCCCGCAGGGGAACTCGATCGGTAAGATACTTTTCCAGTTCGCCACTAAATTCGCCGGAGATAAAGTCGGCAATAGTAAATTGCGGCTTTTGCGTCAAAGTGCGCTTTTCTCTTTCGGAGTAATAGCGATCAGGCAACAGCAATCCGGCAAGAGTCGAAAACGCCAGCAGCAGGCAGAAAAAAGAGGTAATGATTTTATTTCGCATTTTTCTCACCTCAGAATCGGAAGTACAGGAACGGATTATAGCTGCCGCTGACAAGATAGGCCGCAGCCATCACCAGCACACAGGCAAGGCCGCCGCAGTCAACCACGGTCAGCGCCCGCTGCCCCAGCCGTGTGCCGAGCTTTTCATAAAAGCGTTTTCCCAGCGGTGTGGCTGCCAAAGCACAGATTGCCAACATCGGCCCATAAGTCAGCAGCAAATACAGACTACTGCTGTCGAACAGCACGCCGGAGAGCATGGCCTTGCACCACGCGGCTCCTTTGCTGATCTCTGTGAAAGCAAAGAGCGTCCAACTGACCGTCACCAGCGCCAGCGCGTAAAGGTGGCGCAATACGGCGGGCAGTCTTTTGAGCCAGCGCAGCAAAAACAGCTTTTCCAGCACCACCAGCACGCCGAAATACATACCCCACAGAACAAAGTTCCAGCTGGCCCCGTGCCAGAAGCCGGTCAGCAGCCAGACGATGGCGATGTTGCGGAGCTGCTTTGCAAGGCCGCCCTTGTTGCCTCCCAGCGGGATATAGACATAATCCCGGAACCATGTCCCCATCGAGATATGCCAGCGCCGCCAGAAATCGGTAATACTGTCGGCCAGAAACGGATAGTTGAAGTTTTCCATAAATCGGAACCCCAGCATCCGGCCAAGGCCGATGGCCATGTCGGAGTAACCGGAAAAGTCGAAATAGATCTGGAAACCGTAGGCGATGACACCCAGCCATGCCGTCAGCACCGTGGGAGCAGCCTGCGCGGATGCTGCCTCCCACAAAAGGCCGATGTTATTTGCCAGCAGTACCTTTTTCCCGACACCGCAGGCAAAGCGTTTCACACCATCGGCAAAGAGGTCAGCGGTGCAGTCCCGGTGCTCCAGCTCCTCCGCTACCGTCCGGTAGCGGACGATGGGACCTGCGATGAGCTGGGGGAACAGGGTCACATAAGCGCCAAAATTGATGATATTTTTCTGAGTTTTCGCTTCACCACGATAGACATCAATGGTATAGCTCATGGTCTGAAAGGTGTAGAAGCTGATGCCGATGGGCAGCGGCAGATTCAGATGGGGAATGGCTGTGCCGAACAAAGAATTAAGTGTGCTGATAAGGAAGTCGCTGTATTTGAACACCCCCAGCAAACCAAGGTTTACACAAACCGACACCAGCAGCGCGATCTTTGCTCCCCGCCGTCCCCGGTGCCGCTCTACCATCTGTCCGCAGGTGTAGTCCAGCGCGGTGGAGAACAGCATCAGCACCACATAGACCGGCTCACCCCATGCGTAAAACAACAGGCTGAACAGAAACAGTGTACCGTTGCGCCATTTCTGTGGGACAAGGAAATACGCCAGCAGACACAGGGGCAGAAAGCATTGTAAAAACGTCAGGCTGGAGAAAACCATATCAGCCGCCGATCATAATTTCGCCGTCGGGCAGTTCGTCATCGCCCATATCGAAGAAGCCGCCGTTGCTGCTGCCGTCGTCCTCCGGGATGGTGATGCTGTTATCGGCGGAACCGAAGATGCCGCTCCACACCGCGTCCGCCTTGGCAGCCTCCTCAGCAGCAAATTTAGCCTGCACCTCATCACTGGCCTCCCAGTCACCTTGCGCACCGAGGATCAGCAGCGCCACATAGTTGCCATTCACGAACAAACGAGCCTGCAAGACCTTCTGCAAATCCATGTTGTACATCCGGGAGTAGCTGAGAATTTGCTCATAGCCAGTCTGCAAAAGTGCGGCAGCATCCTGTGCGTAGCCGTCCTTCACCTTGAGAATGACGGCGGCGCTGGGATTTATGGCGGAATTGGAATTGCTCATAGATGCCCAGCTTTCCACTTGCTCCATATCCAGTCCCCAATAACCGCCTATGTTATCTTCGGCTTCAGCGACGTCGCATCCAAAACTGTCACCCAGCTTTTCTTTCAACGTGTCCATAATCTCTTGTGCAGTCATGGTCACCTCTGTCTTGCCCTTATTGTCATCGGCCTTTCCGCCGCAGGCGGCCAGAGACAGCACCATCGTGAGTGCCAAGAAAAAAGTCAGAATGCGTTTCATTTCTATTTGCTCCTTTTGAAGTTCAGAATTTGTTTTATGAGTGGCGGAACAGCGTCTCCGGAAACGCCGCTCCCCTGCCCGTCTATCCATCCATACGAGGGAGCGGAGCAAAATGTCGGGAAGCGCACAAAAAAATTTCGGGGCGTTTTCACGCTCCGAAATTTTTCATCTTCAATTGCTTTCCATCAGCGCATTGGCAACCTCGGTGATAGCTGATTCCTCCGCGCCGTCGAAGTTGGTCAAATAACAGCTCACGCCGTCCCGGCTCCAGTGGGCCCGCCAGGTATCGGGCGATACGCGGTCGAGGGTGGCGCCATACTCCGCGTTCAGGGCCGTGCTGCCCACGGCTTCGCCGTCCGCGCGGGAAAAGTTGCCGTCCAGCTTAGCGGCCTCGTAGGTGTAGTCGTGACCGCTTAGCGTGAAGTCCACGCGGGCGATCGCGCCGTCGTAAATGCAATAGGTGACATTTTCCGCGCCCGCTGGGGCGTCGATGGAAAAGCCGAGCGGCCCAAACTCCTCTGCGCTCTGCACATCCTCGAACGGTGAGCCGCCCAGAACCGGCGGCTCGTTTCCCTCGCTGTCTCCGGCAAAAAACGGATGCAGAAAGCCGATCGTGAGGGTCGTCACCAGCGCGAGGCACGCGGCCATCGCGCTGTACCGCTTCCACCGTGGCGTCGGGCGGTGGGCGGGGAGCGGCACGGTCTTTGGGGACGCATTGCTTTCCGCTGCGGGCGCATCGGCATTCTCCTCCGGAGCAGCCGCGCGCTGTGCCGCCGCTTTTTTCAGGATGTTCGCGTACATTCGCTCCCGCGTGCCGTCCTCCGGCTCGATCGCGTCAAAGGCTTTTTTCACTTCGTTTTCGCTCATGCGCCCTCACCTCCCAAGGTCAGCTTCAGCTTTGCGCGGGCGTCGCGCAGTTGATTCCGCACGGTCGACGGCGGCCGGTCCAGCATCGCCGCGATCTCGTCGGTCTGATAGCCCTCGTAGTAGTGCAGCCAGACGACCTCCTTATACTTCACCGGCAGAGCCATGACCGCATCCACCACTTCCCTTTTTTCGTCCGGCTCCGCAGCGGTCTGCTCGGTCTCCTCGTCAAGGTCTGTCACTTTCTGCCGCCACCAGTGCTTGAGCCTGTCCTTGCAGAGATTCATCGCCGTGGTCGTCAGCCACGAGCGCTCGTGCCGCTCGTTTTCAAAGGTGACGTCACTCGTCATGGCTTTGACGAAGGCATCCTCCGTGCAGTCCTCGGCGTCCTGCGCGTTTTTCATAAAGGCATAGCAGACGCGGTAAATGGCTTTGAAGTGCCGCAGATAGAACGCCTCAAGATCCCCCTGCATGGCTTCGCCTCCCTTTTCCCATAAAGTGATACGATTCAAGCGTACAAATTGTCGGGCGAAATGTCAAGAAAAAGAACTCGTTCCATGCTCCGGTCGGTCCTCCGCCGTCCAATTCTTAGGGTTGGTATCGTCCGGTTCAAGCCCCGCCAGAATGGCTTCGTAGTGCGCCGCCTTATCCTCCATATATTTCACGGTGGCTTTGGCTTCCTCCAGCCGCCTGTAGGCTTCCTCCCGCTGCTTGCGGATGATGGCGTACCGCGAGCGCAGATTCTCCTCGGATTCCTCCAGCAGGCACAGGCGACAGTATTCCTGAATGTCCTCGATGGACGCGCCGCAGCCCTTCAGGCACTGGATGCCCTGCATCCAGTTGACCGACTCCTCGTTGAACACCCGGCGGTTGCCGCCGTCCCGCGTGCAGGGCAGCAGCCCCTTGTCCGTATAGAACTGCAGCGTATGCTCCGTGACGCCGAACCGCTCCGCCATCTGCCTGATCGTATAGTACATAATGCTTCCTCCGAAAAAACACTTGACTTCGTGTTACTCGAACTTGTTACAATGATTATAGCATAGCGGTCACACCTATCCTTTGCCGTGTAGATGCCCTTGCGTTCGACTATGAACAGGTGTCGTTCACACGCTTTTACTTCTTGCGGTCTTTTGCGAAAAAACCGAGTGCGTCCTTGAGAATATTGTTCGCGGTCCGCAGCTCGGCATTTTCTCGCTCAAGCTCACGGATGCGGATCGTCTGCTCCTCTGCGCTCGGTGTCTTCGCGGGCGGTGTATTTCGGCGTATGCTGCGCCAATCCGCCAGCGTGTAGTACGCAACACCGAGCTGCTGTGCAGCCTTCTTCACGCCGATCTCGTCTGACAGCTTCAGCGCTTCTTCCTTGAATTCTTTGCTGTAATGCTTCATTGCGATTCCCTCCATCTCTGTTCTTTCAGTTTAACAGATTTTTGGGGATTTTGCGACTGCACTTACAGGGTACTACTCCAGCCCCCTTTTGATTCCCCAAAACCGTGAGGGACCTCAGCCCATCAACCCCACCGCTGCAGGCCTCACAGTAGACCGACTGCACACGCTGCGCAAAGGAGTATGTGTCATCCTCGTTGCCGCTTTTGATTTGACTTTCTCCTTGCGGCCGCTGCCACTCTGCCTCGAGGTTACGAAAGAACTTGCTAATGATCTTGTATCACCTCCGCAGCAGCGACTGAGCGGAAAGAGACGCATGTCAAATCGCTCAGAAGAAAGGAGGCAACATACGGCGGCTGAAATACGGTTTGACCGCAGCAGTTTGAGAGAAAAGCGGGCGAAAGGATGGATCGCATCCTTTCGCCCGTCGCTCATAGTCCTGTATAAACGGTGTGATATTGCGGCAGCAGCGCCTCGATCTTCTTGTGATAACCCTGCTCCCAGAACAGACATTTGGATGGGTCGACGCCCATCTTGTCGCCCGTAAGCGCCAGCGCCACCGCGCGGCAGCCGCCGTTGCAAAGCTCAAAATAAGCGCAGCCCGCGCATTTTGTATTTTTCTCGCGCAGCGTGCCAAGCGTGGTGCATACCTCGTCAAGATACGATCCGCCGGAGAGCAGCTGCGAAAGGGGCTCCCGCTTCGCGTTGCCGAGAATATCCCCGTGCTGCTCGTAATAGCCCGACATCTGGTGGCAGGGGAACACGTTGCCGTTCGCCGCGACGGCGACCATGCCGCGGTTTCCCTTGCACACGGGCGCACTGCTCCGGTACTCTCCCGCGCAGGAGTTGACCGCGGTGAGCGTGTAAAACCCCGAGCGCGGATAGAGCGTCCCGAACTGCCAGATCGTCAGGTCCATCGTGTGCTCGCCCTGCGCGTACTTCTCCCACAGGAGGAGCGCCTCGTCATAGTATTCCTCAAATGTGAGGCAGGCGTCGCCCGCGTTCTGCACCCAGCGGGGGGCCTCCGTTGTGCGGATGATGCGCATTTCCGCCACGCCCATAGCGTCCAGCCGCTCCGCCGTTTTCAGCATGGAATCGCGGTTGCGGCGATTCATATTCGTCTGCACCTTGACGGGAAAGCCGTTTTCGACGCACAGCCGGATCGCGCGCAGCGCAGTTTCCTCCGCGCCTTGGTGTGCGCGCATCCAATCGTGATAGCCGAGGCCGTCAAAGGATATTTTCATGAGCGGGACGCAGCCGATGGCCTTCATGCGGTCAAGCGCCTGCCGGTCGATAAAATACCCATTCGTGTTCAGCTCCTCGACGTACATGCCGCGCGCGTAGATGCCCTCGAGAATCTCGAAGAAGCTCTTGTGCAGCATAGGCTCGCCGCCCGTGATGGTGAAGGCGTTGATGCCGCAGTCACGGGCCTGGTCGAGAAGCCGGTCCGCCTCGTCCATGCTCCACTCGCTCATGAGCGGCGCGTTGTCGGCGGCGTTGAAGCAGTGGATGCAGTTATAGTTGCATTTGCCTGTGATCATCCAGTTCATCGCTGGGAAATAGCGGTTCGGACAGAGGCGCGGCCGGCTCCAGTCCGACAGCACGTCGCCGTTTTTGGCCTTTCGGATGAAGCCGTCTGCCAGGAATTTGCGGGCCAGCGGGCTTTCCGCCTCGTCCGGCAGCTCGCTTCGCCCGTCGCACTCCGTCAGAAACGCAAACTCCTCCGCCGTCAAGCCCTTAGCGTTGCGCTCGCCCTTGATGTAATACGCATAGGGAACGAGCATCCACGAACGCAGGGCGATATAGGGGTTCAAAATATAACGCATAGTCTATGTCTGAATCCGTTCATTGGTCCTTGTTATTGCAAAGCCAAAGCCCTTTTTCAATAGAGCACCAATAGCAATTATTGCAATTCATCATCTTTCCGCATACGCCGCACCTGGAAATACCGCCGGAATATCTCGTCGCACGCACTCCGCAGCGTTTGCATTCCCAGTACCCGCATGAATAGCCAGCGGAAACGACCAGTCTTCCGTCGCCCTTGCGGCAGCCGCCGCCGGACACATTGTTAAGTTCTTCATCCGCAAGCTCTCCTGCTTTGGGATGCATGATTTCAAAATACGCAGCCGCGCTCTCTTCGGTCATTTCCATGCCGTTTTCCTTTGCGAGAGTCAACAGCGCTTCGGGAGTTTCCGCCGCCTTTGCCTTTGCGAAAAGTTCTTTATTGTTTTCCATAAAAAGCTCCTTCTCAGCACTTTATGACATGCGACTCGCTCATCTTTATTTCGCTTCCGTCGTGGATTTTCAGGGTATAATACCATCCGTCGTTTTCGTAGCTTCTCTTCACGACCTTGCCGGTGGCGGTTATCCTGGTTGCTCCCAACCAGCTATGGATGTATAATACGGTTTCGCCCACAGCGAATCGGGGCTGTGGTCTGCCGGCGTCATAGCCACCGCCGCAGCCGCCCGATACATTATCAAGCTCGCTGTCGGAAAGCTCGCCGGTCTGGGGATGCAGCCGGTCAAAGTACGCCTTGGTCTCCTCCTCGGTCAGCCCAATACCATTTTCCTTTGCCAGAGCCATAAGCTCCTCAGGGGTCTTCGCTTCCTTTGCCTTCGCAACGAGTTCCTTGGTCAGCTCCATGGTTCTCCTCCTTTAATAGCATTAGCATTTGCCTGTCACTTACTCCACACCGGGGTCATCTTCTGTTCGACGGATGATAGCAATCACGGGGCTCCATCGCCTTCGCCGCCCTTATGGTCAGCTCTATGATCGTTGTCCAGAGGCCGCCCTTGACGGCGAGGGGGTCGACGCCCCAATACAAGCACCGACAGCAAGTACCCTTCACGCCGAAGGTGGAAGGTCCATCCACATAGTGCCTGCACTTATGGCCGCAGGTGGTTTTAAGGCGTCCTCCGCTGGAGTAGCAGCCGCCGCCGGCCACGTTGTCCAGCTCGCTGTCGGAAAGCTCGCCTGTTTTGGGGTTCAGCCGGTCAAAATACGCAGCCGCGCTCTCTTCGGTCAGTTCAACGCCGTTTTCCTTTGCAAGCGCCATCAGCTCTTCAGGGGTTTTTGCGGATTTTGCCTTTTCAATAAGTTCGGGTGTAAATTTGTTTTCCATAAAAATCTCCCTGTTTAAGTATGTTTATTTCATGTTAACGGGGTTATTGCAGAGCCACAGCCCTTTTTCGTAGGTACAATACTGACATGAATGGCAGTATGCGGCGACCCCGCAGGTGTTGCAGCGTACCAGAATGTCGTATATATCGCATTGGGAGCCGTCATCCTTGCAACGCCATTCATCGCAGTAATGCATTACGGAAACGACAAGCCTGCCGCCGTTATGGCAGCCGCCGCCTGAGACGTTGTTAAGTTCGTCGTCGCTCAGCTCGCCCGTCTGCGGGTAGAGCAGGTCGAGATACGCCTTCGCGCTTTCCTCCGTCAGCTCCATGCCGTTTTCCTTGGCAAGCGCCATGATCTCCTCGGCGGTCTTTGCCGCCTTTGCCTTGGTCAATAATTCCTTGTTCAGTTCCATGTTCGTCTCCCCTCACGATTTAAGGTTATTCCGGTGTCCCTCTCCGCAAACGAACTTTGCATGTCAATATCTTGCTGCGCTTATCCCCGATGCTGTTCATGCAGTTCCAACACCTTGGATTGTAGGCAAGACATCCCGAACAGCGCAGTTCGCCGTTGCGCACGATAATACCCCGCGAGCCGCAGCGAGAGCAGATATAGTCCGAGCAATAGCTGTTTGCCATACATGCTTCATAATAGGTGGTACCGCAGCCGCCGCCGGAGACGTTATCCAGCTCGTCGTCGCTCAGCTCGCCCGTTTTCGGATGAAGCTGTTCAAAGTATGCCTTTGCTTCCTCCTCGGTCAGATCGATGCTGCTCTCCTTTGCAAGCGCGGCCAGTTCCTCCGGCGTCTTTGTTCCTTTTGCTTTTGCAATCAGTTCTTCGCTGAGTTCCATGGTCGAGCTCCTTTCCGTTATTTTTTTCTGCCAGGGTCCTGCAGATCGCTTTTTTTGTTGAGATCAAAGGAAATTTCGAGCCGCCTGCCGCCGCTCACCGTTTCGAGAGCCTCGTCGTTCAGCGGCTCCGCGTTGGTCTCCTCCGGGATGCTGTTCCGTTTTTCTTCCTTTTTCATGTTCTTCCTCCTTTGATTTATTTGATTGGAGCCTCAAAACACTCCCGAAGCGTTTTGAGGGCATTGCTGTGCAGTATCTTGACGTAGGCGTAGGATACGCCGAGCCTTGCCGCCGTGTCCTTCAGCGACAGCCCCTTGCCGTACCGCAGGACGATCAGGGCACGCAAACGTTCGTCCAGCTTGTTCAGGGCTTCGCCGAGCGCCTGAAGGGATTCCCTTTGCAGCAGGCCGTCGTCTATGCCGGCTGCGTCCGGCAGATCGTCCGGCAGCTCCGCGCCGGGACGATGGGTGCGGAAATAGTCGATGACCGTATTCCGGGTGATGGTGTAGAGCCATGTGGAGACCGAGGCGCGGTCCGCGTCAAAGGTCGGGTACTTTTCATACGCCTTCAGAAAAACGTCGCTGACAAGATCCTCCGCGTCATGCCGGTTTGCGACCTTGCCGAACACATAGCCCCGGACCTTTTCGGAATACGCCGTGTACAGCGCTTCTCTCTCTTCCGTCCGATTCATACCGCGCCGTCCTCATCCGTTCCGCGCCGTTTGATGCGCTTCGCCTCTCCAGCGGCGCTCACCTGCGCGAGATCATCGTCCGACAGCTCCGCGCAGTATTCGTTCTCGGTCTCGTCGAGCAGCGCTTCCAGCTCCGGCTCGTGCTCGAACCGCTGGTAATCGAAGAGCAGGGAGAGCGTTTTTTCATTCAGACCGGAGGCGTCCCCGGACCATTTCGCTTTTTTGTGTTCCATTTCTTTCTCCTTTGCTTCTTGATACGAACCGAAAGCGGAAAAGGCTAATGCAATCGGAAAATTTTCTCAAAAAATCTTCCACGCGGCGTGTAGCGCCGTTACAAAGCGGCGTCCGGTACGTCGTCCAGCCTTTGGCGGGCCACCAGCTCGGCGAAGAAGCCGTTTGCGGCGATCAGCTCGTCATAGGTCCCGTCCTCGACGATCTTTCCTTGGTCGAGCACGAGGATGCGGTCGCATTGCCTGATGGTGGACAGGCGGTGGGCGATGACAATGCGGGTGCACTTCAACCGGTCCAGCGACTCCGACACCTTTTTCTGTGTGATGTTGTCCAGCGCGCTCGTCGCCTCGTCGAACATCAAAATCTTGGGCTTCGGCGCGATGGCGCGGGCGATCATCAGCCGCTGGCGCTGCCCGCCGGATATGCCGCCCGAGCCCTCCGATATGACCGTGTTCATGCCCATGGGCATCCTGCGGATGTCCTCGGCGATGCCGGTCAGCTCCGCCGCCTCCCACGCGTCCTGCTGCGACAGCCACGGCGCGGAGATCACGATGTTGGAATAAATGTCGCCCTGAAACAGCTTTCCGTTCTGCATCACAACGCCGATGCGGCGGCGCAGGGAGCGCAGGTCGATCCGCTCCAGATCCTTGCCGTCGTAATAAATGGCGCCCTTCTGCGGCTTTTCAAAGCCTAAAAGCAGACGCAGCAGCGTGGATTTCCCGCAGCCGGTCCGGCCGACGATGGCGACATACTGCCCCGGACGGATCTTGAGTGAAAGATCGTCGAGGATCAGCGGCATATTTTCATTGTACCGGAAGGAGACGTTGTTCAGCTCGATGCCGCCGGACAGACGCTCGATCACCTGCTTGCCGTCCGAGACCTCGGGGACCGCGTCAAAAAACGGCTGGACCATCGTGAGAATGGGCCTGATCTGCGCCGCGCTCAGCGCGATCCCGGCGAGTGACAGAAACGCGCCGGAGACCATGCCGTAGGCCGTGTTGAAGGCATAGTAATCCGCCACAGACAGGCCGGCTCTTACTGACATATAATACATGACGAGCGTTCCCGTGAGGCTGATGGCAAGGCTGATGACGGAATTGAGCTTCAGGAACATCGGCGGATCGTACGTCATTTTTGCGCTCTGCGCGTAGAGGTTGCCCCATCTCGCGAAGGCGCGCTTCTCCGCGCCCGCCAGCTTGATCTTCTGTATCCCTGTAATCAGCGCGTAGGTCATACCGCTCTCCCGCCCGGAGAGCGCCATCTGCTCCGTGCTGATCCTCATTTGTGTCAGGGAGGAGACCACCGAGAAAACGGCCGTGACGAGCAGGATCGCCAGCGCCGGTGCGACGAGCGTCGGTGCATAGGCAAAGATCTGCGATATGTATATAAGGGAGAACAGCGAGGTCAGTCCGGTCGATAAGACCGTCGATACGAGCATCCGGCACAGCGGGCCGACCTGCGCCGCGCGGCTGGAGAGCTCGCCCGCGCTGTACTGCTTGAAGAAATCCGCCGGCAGCGACATGACGCGCATCATAGTCGCCGCCTCGACCGATAGATTCAGCTTTGTTTCGATCCGCGCTGTAAGCATACTTTTTACCGCGGAGAGAAGCAGTGTGCTGACGGAGACGCAGACGGTAAAGGCGGCAAGCGCGAGAAGGATGCGTGTATTCCCGGAGGGCAGCACACGATCAAACAGCAGCCGGCTGAGCATCGGAGAGAGCAGCCCCACGAGCGACACGGCAAGCGTTGCCAGCGCGATCAAAACGAAGTCGGAGACGGAAAGGGTCTGCGCGATGTAGGCCGAGAGCGAAGCGATGCTGAGCTTCTTGAGCGGAAAGGGCTTATAAAATGTGATCGCCTCGTCGTCAAACAGGTGCTGATTTTTGCGCGTGATGCGCCGGGACTTTCCGGTTTCATAGTCAAAGAAGCTGTAGCCGGAAAGACCGGACGGAATGAGCGCCACGACCCGCCCGCTCTCCGACAGGGTGCCGAGCATTGCGCCCACGGCGTCGCGGTACCAGCCGTCCTCCAGCTTCACCGTGCGCCGCATGATGCCATACGGGCGCATCAGGAACTCAAGCTGCTCGTTCACATCCTTGATGCTGTCGGGGACCTCCCGGCTCTTTACATGGTAGTATTTCAATATTTCGTCGATCGCGTCCTTGGTAACGGCGCGGTCGTTGGTGAACGCCGCCTCGAACCGCTTTCCCATCACGGCGGACGCCATGTTCGCAAAGGCCTCGGAAAACGCGTCGTCGTCGTATTGCCTGCGCTCTTTTATCTGTTCGTCAAACCAGCCCATCGTGTCGTCACCTCCTACTCGTTGGACACCAGGCGCGTATAGGCGCCGCCGTTTTTCATCAGCTCCTCGTGCGTCCCGCGCTCCACGACATTTCCCTGCTCCATCACGATGATCTCGTCGCAGTCGCGTATGGTGGACAAGCGGTGCGCCACCACGATGCAGGTGATGCCGCGGTCCTTGATGGAGCGCACCACGTCGTATTCCGTTTTCGCGTCCAGCGCGCTCGTCGCCTCGTCCAAAAGGATGATCGTGGGGTCCTGCGCAAGCACGCGGGCGATCTCCATGCGCTGGCGCTGCCCGCCGGAGAGGTCCTTGCCGCCCTCGGTCAGCTTATACTGATAGCCGCCCTCGCGCCGCATGATGTCCTCATGCAGCTGGGCATCCCGCGCCGCCATGATCATCTCGAAGTCCTCAATGGAGTTATCCCACATTTTTATGTTGTTTGCGATGGTGTCCTCAAAGAGAATAATATCCTGATCCACCACGGCAAGAGAGCCGGTAAACACGCAGCGGTCGATCTGCGAGATCGGTTTTCCGTCAAACAGGATCTCACCGCTCCACGGCTTATAAAGGCCGGAGATCAGCTTGGAGATCGTGGATTTTCCGCAGCCCGAAGCGCCGACGAACGCCACGCGGTCCCCGGGCCTGAGCGTGAGGTTGAAATCCCGGATCAGCGGCTCGGCAAGGCGCGAATAGCCGAAGGTGACATTTTTGAGCTCGATATTGCCGGACAGCTTGCCGTATTCCGGGCTCTCATCGCCGCCGTCTTCCGCAAAGATGTCGTCGTCGGGATAGCGCATCACGTCCTCGATCCGCTCCATATCGGTGCGCATTTCCTGCAGCGTCTGTCCCGCCGAAATGAGCGTCGTCGCGGGGGAGAGGAAGGAGGACAAAAAGCCCTGAAACGCCATGATCATGCCGACGGTAAAGCTGCCCTGCATCGCGAGGAACACGCCTGTCATCAGGACCGCGGTGCTGCAGATCGAGCTGACAAGCGCCGGCAGCAGTCCGAGGAGCTGGTTCATGCGCTGGAAGCGGACCTGACTGGCATTGACGCTCGCCTGGTAACCCGCCCACTTTTCAAAAAAGCCGTTCTCCGCGCCGCTCGCCTTGATCGTTTCGATCATCTCGATGCCGGCGACGGTCGTTCCGGCGAGCTTGCCCGCGTCGCGCATCTGCACGCGGGTGAGGTTGATCCGCTTTTTTGAAATGACGCTGGAAAGGACCAAGTTGGCGAGGATCGAAACGAGTCCGATGAGCGTGAGGAGCACGCTGTAGCGGAGCATCACGACCAGGTAAAACACCATCATGGCGGCGTTCAGGGCAAGCGGTGCGAGCGTGCCGACAAGCTGCTCCGCGATCATCGCGTTTGCGCTCTGTCGGCCCTGAATATCTCCCGCCATACGCTGTGAGAAAAACGCCATCGGCATGTGCAGGACTTTCCACAGAAAGGTGGTATTTCCCACCATTGCGAGCTTTCCGTTGATCCGGAGGGAATAGACCGCCTGGATCCACGCGACGATGAGCTGAAGCACGCTGATGCCCGCGAGCGCAAGCGTGAAGGACATAAGCCACTCCGGGTTTTCGCCGGTCAGCAGCCGGTCGAGAAAAATACGGGAAAACGCCGGCGTCACAATGCCGAGCAGCGACGAAATGACCGTGGTCAGCGTTACAAAAGCGATCGCGGTCCCTGCGCCGACCAGCCGCTTTTTCGCGTATTGCAGCATGGACTGCGGCTTGCCCTCGGGAACAAAGCCTTCGGCGGGCTCGAAGAACAGGCAGATGCCGGTGAAGGAGTCGTCAAAGGTCTGCATCGGGACGGAATAGGTCCCCTTTGCGGGGTCGTTGAGCACCGCCTTGTTGCCCCGGAAGCCGTTGAGCACGACAAAGTGGTTGAAGTTCCAATGAATGATGCAGGGGAATTTTCCGTTCGCTTTCAGCCCCTCCGGCTCATAGCGGTAACCCTTTGCGGTAAGACCGTAGCTGCGCGCGGCGCGAAGAATGTTGCGCGCGTTCGAGCCGTCCCGTGAAACGCCGCAATCCAGACGCACCTGCTCGAGCGGAACCCACTTTTCGTAGTAGGCAAGGATCATCGCAAGACTTGCGGCGCCGCATTCCAGCGCCTCCATCTGCATGACAACGGGCACCTTGGCGACGCCCGCCGTGATCGGCGACTTGATCTTTTGTGCTGCTTTCATCTTCGCGCACCTCAGTTCAGGACGAAATCAAGGGGCCTGACGCGCTCGATAATAACGGATACGGCATAAACGCCGTTCTTGAGATCGGGGGCCTCCGCCGACAGGGCGTGCACCCAGTCGCCCGCGGAGAGCCCGATGAGATGGAGCAGATACGGATCGGTGTGTTCGTCGAGCCGGGCGGGCGTGCCAGCCGCATCGGATACGACCGCGTACTCGGCTTCACCGACCGAGAGAATGGCCTCGCCGTCTGATCTGGCAAAATCACTCTCGCTCAAATAAACCGTCAAGCGTCCGTCCTCGCAGATGCCGCCGGTTTGTACGACGGTATCGAGATGCCCGAACGCACCCCATACGCAAACGCCGATCAGAAGCACGATGACCGCCGCGAGGAGCATCCATACGCTTGGATTGGAAACACGGATATAATCATTCATCTGCTCCGGCGATGTGATCCTTTCCATGCTTTTTTGACGAAAGACCGAATGATCCATAGCTCCGCACCCCTTGTTCAGAATAAAGTCAGGCTAATAATAGTGCATCACATTGTGCGCCAAAGGCAAGAAAATCCCAAAAATTCGGATGTATATTTTTAGCTGGATCCGACCCGGCGGCCGCTGACGGTCTGCTTTGAGCATCCAGGCATTGAAAAGTTCCGCGTGCGGAAGCGCGGAACATAAATTGCCGTTGGGACGACCGACAAGACGGAGAGCCGGGAAGGTCCGAATCCCGGACGGCATACAAAAAGCCTCGAAATCCTGCGATTTCGAGGCTTTTTGGCGTTCATAGGCTTTCCAGAAATATTTATCACGCCTTCCGTAAAAGAATATTTTTACAAAGAGTGACGTTAAATTTTTGCAAAAATTATTGCTCTTTAGAAGAAATGGGGCCCAAAGTATATGAAAAAGTGCTAAAATGTTGTTGAATCAAATGAAAGGGGAAGCGCAGTGTATTTTACCGAAACGATGTTTAATCCTGAGTACATAAATCCGCTGTATTTTAAGCAGCAACAAACGCAGATGAAGAATCCCGCCACGAGGGAATTTACACGCTCCTACAAGGCCCACAACGCCCGTGTGCGGTACGGAACGATGACCAAGGCAGAGTTCACCGCATGGTCGAAGGAAGCGCGTGCAAAGCGTGCAGACTGCGTAGCAGGCAAGCTGTCCCTGGAGGACTTCGTGGCGTGGCTCGACAGCGACAAGCAGCGATAAAACAACGGACTGGCTGGCCGTTTTATGATCTCAGAAGAACAGGAGGTTTCATTGGCAACGCGAAAAACAAAAGGAGCCAAGGGCGGCGGCACGATCCGTCAGCGCCCTGACGGGCGCTGGGAGGCGCGCTATACCCTTGGCATTGATCCCGGAACGGGAAAGCAGATCCAGAAATCCGTCTATGGAAAAACGCAGAGGGAGGTGCGGCAGAAGCTCACCGCGATCACCGCGGAGATCGACAACGGAACATTTACCCAAGAGGACAAGACAACGGTTGAACAGTGGCTCAATATCTGGTTAGACGAATACATGGGCGATAAGAAATGCTCCAGCGGGTGCTGAAACGAGCGGGTCTACCGAGAATACGCTTTCATGATCTCCGTCACACCTTCGCGACGATGGCGCTCCAGAACGGCGTGGACGTGAAAACGGTGTCCTCAATGCTCGGTCACTACTCCGCAGGCTTCACGCTGGACACCTATGCCCACGTCACCACCGACGCGCAGATGAAAGCCGCCCAGACGATGGGCAATATCCTATCCCGTGCCGTCTGATGCTTTCCGCTACCCGCTTAAAGTGCTCCCCAAGTCAAGGACATTTTCATTTGACCCATAGCGGCAGCATACCGGCG